>Ga0209035_10000020_pt1 | contig 73611 bp, 74 predicted proteins | sample MarorgKNORR_S2LV_6_FD_188220 | JGI IMG/M metagenome (GOLD analysis project Ga0209035, IMG submission 188220) | Marine microbial communities from the Southern Atlantic Ocean, analyzing organic carbon cycling - AAIW_A/KNORR_S2/LV (SPAdes) (version 2) | ecosystem: Environmental > Aquatic > Marine... | reverse complement strand
CGCTAAGATTGCTGCTGACTCACGTGAAGCAGTAGTAGTTGCTAAGTAATTAGCACTAGAATCTAGTCATCGATCTGATCGATGATTGATTTAAAAAGCCACCCCTTGGGGTGGCTTTTTTTTCGTCAAAAATTTAACATTTTATGGTAATTTATGTCAAAAGATAAGCATTCATTTCGACGCTAACTATATGACGCGCTCCCATATCTGATTTTCGTTTATATGGGTGTGGTTAGAATGTCGATATAGTGAGTTAATGCTAGCCCTGTTATTGTTATGTTTAATCTGAATAATTACAGCTTATTCAATCACAATTCTTATGATGTAATATCTAACTATTATTAAATAAAGATCAAAGCCACTGTTTCAGTGGTTTTTTTCCAAAAAAAAAGAGTGCAATTGCACTCTTTTTTGGTTACTTTGTAAATTTTTGCATTAGCCTTTCATTTGGGCTGCTACTTCGTCTGCAAAGTTTTCCTCTTTCTTTTCAATGCCTTCACCTACTTCATATCTAACGAAAGAGACTACTGTAGCATTGTTAGCCTTAGCAAGCGCACCAACCGTTGTATCTGGGTCTTTAACGAAAGCCTGGCCATATAGCGTCACTTCGTTAACAAACTTCTTCATACGTCCGCCAATCATCTTTTCAATAATGTTGTCAGGCTTGCCAGATTCACGAGCTTGCTCAACAAAGATTGCCTTTTCTCTTTCTAATAGATCAGAATCAAGTTCATCTTCAGTAATACACTCAGGTCGAGTAGCTGCAACATGCATTGCAATATCTTTTGCAAGCGTTTCGTCGCCACCATCTAATACTGCTAATACAGCGATACGCTCACCATGCTTATAAGCGCCAATAACGCCAGTATCAACTGCAATAGTTTGAACACGTCTGATTGACACGTTTTCACCAACTTTAGCAACAATGTCTTCACGAGATTTTTCAAGTGAATCACCATTTTCTAGAGTTTGAGTCATGAACTCTTCAATGTTAGCAGGCTTTGTTTTAAGTGCTAGTGCACCTAGTGTATCAACGAAGTTGATAAAAGCATCACCCTTAGTAACAAAGTCTGTTTCAGAGTTGATTTCTAAGATTGTTGCTGTTTTGTTGTCATCGCTAATGTTAACTTTAACTAAGCCTTCAGCAGCAACACGGCTAGATTTTTTAGCAGCTTTGGCAGCGCCTGAAGAGCGCATTAAATCGATCGCAGCTTCCATGTCGCCATTAGTTTCGGTTAGGGCTTTTTTGCAGTCCATCATGCCTGAACCAGTTCTTTCTCTTAATTCTTTAACTAAAGCAGCTGTAATTGCCATAATTATCTCCTATGAATTATTTGCACAATAGACAAGAATATCTCACCTATTGTGAATGGTTATTTGTTATAAATTATCCAAGTTTTGCAATAATGTCAGCTTTAGTGTCTTTACTGTTGATTTCAACACCTTTTTCTTTTGCAAGTGACACTAAATCAGCTTTCAACATTGCGTTAAGATCTACTGAAGACTCTGCAGCTTCAACTTTCTCAGCAGCTGGCTTTTCAGCAGCTTTTTCTGCAACTACTGGCGCTTCAGTCTTAGTCTCAACTTTCTTGGTAGCTGGCTTTTTCTTGGCAACAGAAGCCTTAACTTGTGTTGCACCTGCAGCAGCTTTCGCTTCTAAAATTGAGTTAGCAATTTCTCGTGCATAATAGCCGATCGCTCTAATAGAGTCATCGTTGCCTGGAACAACATAATCAATGCCTTCAGGATTGTGATTAGTATCAACAATACCGATAATTGGAAGGCCTAATTTTTTAGACTCTGCAATGGCATTTTTCTCATGACCAATATCGATCACGAATACAACATCAGGAATGCCACCTAGATTTTTAATACCACCAAGGCTACGCTCTAATTTTTCCATTTCACGAGTCATCATTAATGATTCTTTCTTAGCAAACTGTGCAAAATTGTCTTCCGCTAAAAACTCAAGATCTTTAAGACGCTTGATTGAAGCCTTGATAGTTTTGTAGTTTGTCATCATGCCGCCTAACCAACGGTGATTAACGTAAGGCATGCCACAACGAATTGCTTCTTCTTTCATGATATCAGTCGCTGCACGCTTAGTACCAACAAAAAGAATTGAACCGCCAGCAGCAGCTGTTTTTGATGCAAAATTAAGAACATCGTTAAACATTGGTAATGTTTTTTCTAGGTTAATGATATGAACACCGTTACGAGTACCGTAGATGTATTTATCCATTTTTGGGTGCCAGAAGCGTGAACGGTGACCAAAGTGTACACCTGCTTCAAGCATTTTTTTCATTGACGTTTTTGCCATTTTTATTTCTCCATGGGGTTGGTGAAGTGTCTTGTGACACTTCCTTCCACAACTCCTAACAATCAACCCTTATTTACAAGGGCACCCTGATAGCTATGTCGAGCTGTGTGATACATTAAAACGAGTTAGGCGCTTGATATACAAGCGCCTAACTCAACATTTGATTTTTTCTCAGATATTAATACTAAGTAAAAATCATAAAAGATGCAATTATACCGAACTAGTGCTGATCTATCAAGCACTTAGGCGGTAGGAATGCTTGCTACTTAGCCTTTGCTAATTCTGCACGCATTGCATCAATTGTAGTTTTGTAGTTATCCGTATTGAAAATTGCTGAACCCGCAACAAAAGTATCTGCACCAGCTTCTGCAACTTCACGAATATTTTCAATTTTTACGCCACCATCGATTTCTAGACGAACATCTCTACCACTTGCATCAATTAATTCGCGTACTTGACGACATTTTACTAATGTTTGTGGAATGAATGATTGTCCGCCAAAACCTGGGTTAACTGACATTAATAAAATCATGTCTAGCTTGTCCATTACGTTTTCAAGCACGTGCAATGGTGTTGCAGGGTTGAATACTAAGCCTGCTTTACAGCCCGCTTCTTGAATCATAGCTAATGTTCTGTCGATATGCTCAGATGCTTCTGGGTGGAAAGTGATGTATGAAGCGCCGGCCGAGATAAAATCAGGGATTAGTCTATCAACAGGTTTGACCATTAAATGCACGTCGATTGGTGCTGTTACACCATGGTTTCTAAGCGCTTCACATACTAGTGGACCAATGGTTAAGTTTGGTACGTAATGATTGTCCATTACGTCAAAGTGTACGATATCTGCACCATCACGTAATACGTTGTCTACCTCTTCACCAAGCTTGGCAAAATCTGCCGCTAAAATCGATGGTGCAATAAAATTTTCTTGTTTCATGTTTTTCTCCTTAATTTATTTCTAATGTATATTTTACTTAAAAGTCAGTAATGATTTACCAGTCATTTCGGTTGGCTGCTCAACATCCATCATTGCCAGTAATGTTGGTGCAATATCAGACAGAGCGCCCTCACACGGTGGTGCAATGCTAGCCTCTCTTGAGCTGACAAAAATTAATGGTACAGGGTTGTTGGTATGTGCTGTATGCACGTCATGAGTCTCTGGGTTAACCATTTGCTCAACGTTACCGTGATCTGCCGTAATAAGCATTTCAGCGTCAGTTATTTTAACTGCTTGATGAATAATACCAAGACAAGTGTCAACCGCTTCAACCGCTTTAATGGCAGCATCAAGCTTGCCTGAATGTCCAACCATATCCGTATTAGCAAAGTTACAAATAATTAAATCGTATTTTTGACTCTCAATGTTTTCAACTAATTTATCTGTTAATTCAAAAGCACTCATTTCAGGCTGTAGGTCGTAAGTAGCAACATCAGGTGAAGGAATAAGAACTCGATCTTCACCATTAAATGGACGCTCAACGCCACCATTCAAGAAGAACGTAACGTGAGCATATTTTTCAGTTTCGGCAATTCTTAACTGAGTCATGCCTAGATTTGCCAAATATTTTCCTAAAACATTATTAAGCTTTGAAGGTGGATAGGCTACTGGCAAGTTAAAATCTTTTTTGTATTCTGTCAGACAGATGAATTGAGTTGGCACAAAGGTGCCTCGTGAAAATCCTTGGAAATTTTCATCAGTAAAGGCTTGAGTAATTTGACGTGCGCGATCTGCACGATAATTCATAAATATAAGTACATCGCCTTTATTGATTGACGTAGGCGATTTAATGGTTGTGGACTGAATAAACTCATCAGTTTCACCACGCTCATAAGCTTGATCGATAGCTTCTAGTGCTGTTTTAGCCAAAAATTTAGACTTTCCTTGTGAGATTAGCTCATACGCACAACGCACTCGAGACCAGCGATTATCTCTATCTAATGAAAAATATCGACCAATAATTGAAGCGATTTCACCGGTGCCTATTTCAGTGATTTTGTCTTCTAAGCGCTGTATATACTGCTTAGCACTCTTTTGGGCGCAATCACGACCATCAGTAAATATATGTAGGTAAACATTTTGACAGTCGTACTTGCTAACCATTTTAAGCATGCCGTGAATTTGTTCTTCATGTGAGTGTACGCCACCATCAGACAAAAGCCCCATGATATGTACAGCCTTGTTGTTTTCTTCAGCGTATTCTAGTGAGTTTCGTAATACCGGATTTCTATAAAAATCACCATCAGCAATCTCATTATGAATGCGAGTATATGCCTGCTTAACAACTCGGCCTGCACCTAGGTTTAAATGACCAACCTCAGAGTTGCCCATTTGCTCACCTGGGAGTCCAACCTGCTTGCCACTGGTCAGAATAAGAGAGTGTTCAAACTGATTATTGAGCCGATCCCAAACTGGCGTTTTTGCCAAGGCGATGGCGTTATTTTCAACAGTGTCAGAGTGGCCCCAGCCATCTAGAATAAGTAGTAATTTGGTGTTCTTTTTAGATATCATAACGTTAAGAAATGTTTTTAATTAATGGATTAAACATTGAATAAGAAGTGTACCACATCGCCATCTTGAACAATGTATTCCTTGCCTTCAGATCGCAATTTTCCAGCCTCTTTAGCGCCTTTCTCACCAGCAAATTCAATAAAGTCGTCATAACTAATAGTTTCAGCACGAATAAAGCCTTTTTCAAAATCACCATGGATTTTTCCCGCTGCTTGTGGCGCGCTATCGCCAATATTAATGGTCCATGCGCGAACCTCTTGAACGCCAGCAGTAAAGTAAGTTTGCAAACCAAGCAATGTATATCCTGCACTGATTAGTCGGTCAAGACCAGATTCTGTTTGGCCCATTTCATCCAAAAAATCTTGCTTTTCATCAGCATCAAGCTCAGAGATTTCTGCCTCAATATCTGCACAAATTGCTACCACTTCAGAGCCCTCATCTTTGGCAAACTTTTCTACTACATCCAGGTGTGGGTTGTTTTCAAATCCGCTTTCACTGACGTTAGCCATGTACAAAACTGGCTTAATGGTGAGTAGTTGAAAGCCACGCAATAATTTTAATTCGTCTTCGTGAAAGTCTAGACTTCTAATACTATGACCCTCTTCCAAAACTGGCAAGATTCGCTCTAATAATTCCCTAAGTGGAATGCCTTCTTTTTGGCCAGATTTTGTATTCTTAAGTGCTTTTTGCATGAGTTTTTCAACGACTTCAAGGTCAGCTAATATGAGCTCTGTATTGATGATTTCAATATCATCTAGAGGAGATATTTTGCCAGCAACATGAATAATATCATCGTCTTCAAAGCATCGTACTACGTGAACAATGGCATCCGTTTCACGGATATTAGTCAAGAATTGATTGCCCAAGCCCTCGCCTTTTGATGCGCCCTCAACCAGACCGGCAATATCAACAAACTCCATTGTTGTTGGTAGGATTTTTTCAGGGCTAACAATTTTAGCTAGCTCTTCAAGACGCTTATCATTGATAGGCACAATGCCAACATTCGGTTCAATGGTGCAGAATGGGTAGTTTGCCGATTCGATGCCTGCTTGAGTTAGTGCATTAAATAAAGTTGATTTTCCAACGTTAGGTAGTCCAACTATGCCACATTTAAATCCCATATTTTCTCCTTTTGATTAGCGCTAATGTATTAATGCTTAATCTTTCGTGTGTAAGTTTTTCATAGCCTTGTCAATATCACCTTTAATGATATCTTCGATCACCTGTAAGGCATCAACCATGGCATTTTGAATTTGTGTTAATTCGCTTTTATTAGGTGCATGCAAGACATAATCAGCCACCTGAGATCTATCTCCAGGATGGCCAATGCCAAGACGCAATCGAAAGAAGGACTTTGTGCTAAGCGCCTTAATTGTATCACGCAAACCATTATGGCCACCGTGACCGCCTTCAGCTTTGAGTTTTGCTATGCCCGAGTCAAGATCTAGCTCGTCATGTACAACGAGTATTTCTGAAGAGTCGAGTTGATAAAACTTTGCCAATGCCTGAATAGATTGTCCAGAGCGATTCATAAAGGTTTTTGGTTTTAATAGGCGAACGGATAATCCAGCAATAGTGACTTGCGCCACATCGCCAAAAAACTTAGCTTCTTTTTTAAAGGTTGCCGAATATAAATTGGCCAGCGTATCACAAAACCAAAAACCAACATTATGCCGATGTGACTGATAATCCTTGCCTGGGTTGCCCAGACCAACAATCAGTTTAATCGTCATAATGTCCTACTTAATGATATTACTCGTCGCCTTTATCTTCTTCATCGCCAGCAACTTCAGTTTCAGGTGCAACTGGTGCATCGTCCTCAACTTCAGCCATAATCTTAGCTTCTTGAACTGCAACAACACTTTGATCGTGCGATTCAATATCACCATGAGTTAATGCTGTCAAAATAACGCCTTTAGGCATGTCTAGACCAGTTAAGCTAATATGATCACCTAATGCAAGATTCGTGATATCTACATCAATTGATGTCGGTAAATCTGCTGGTAAACATGATACTTCAACCGAATTAACGAATTGATTAAGGATAGCGCCTAGACGGATAGTTTCATTCTCATCAGCACCAATAAAGTGTAATGGAATGTTCGTTACTAACGCCTTGTTTAAGTCAACTCTTAAGAAGTCAACATGAGTAACAATGTTTTTTGCAGGGTGACGCTGTAAGTCTTTAATAATTACAGCTTCTTTTTTCTTGCCAACCATTAAGTCTAAAACTGACGTGAAAGACGCTTCATCATCTAATAAATGCGTCATTTCATGAACGCTTAAAGTGATGTTGCTTGGTGCTTTTCCAGCGCCATAAATAATTGCAGGGATTTTTTCTGCGTGACGTAGGCGGCGGCTCGCACCTTTACCTTGATCTTCACGCACTGTTGCATTGATTGTTAAACTCATGTTTGTACTCCGTAAAATAAAAAAAACACCATATTTAAGGTGTTGACTAAAACGATATATTTTGCGACCAAATATATCAAAGGGTTAATTTTACCTTAAATGTGGCTGTTTGGTGTGTTATCTAGATTTCACCCAAAAGATTAATGCAACAGTGGCGCTAACCGTGCCTGCAATCCATGAGTTGTTGACAGCAAAAACACCACTTAAGATAAGTAATGAGCCGGCAAAAATAGCAGAAGTTTGCTTATTGGCATTATCTTTGAGCTGGTCAACAATTTGATTAGTTTGTTGTGAGTAAAGCTTGTTGATGTCTTTCATTTTACCAAGCTGTTTAAGTGCATTGATGAAAAGAGAGGGAAGTTCAGGAATTTCTTTTAATAATTCAGGCGCCTCTTTTTTTAGTTTTTCAAAGGTATTTTTCATGCTGTATCTCTCTTTCATTAAGTCTTCTAAAAATGGTTTTGCGGTCGACCATAGGTCTAATTGAGGGTAGAGCTGCCTGCCCAAGCCTTCTATATTTAACAAGGTTTTGTCCAATAATAACAGTTGTGGCTGGACAGTTATATCGAAATTTTTTGCCTCTTGTATTAGGTCTAGTAGTACTTGGCCAAAAGAGATCTCTCCTAGTGGTCTGTCAAACATTGGATCACATATTTTTTTAACCGCAGCCTCAAATGCCTTTTCATCTGTATTTGCACCAACCCATCCAGAGTCGATATAGACTCGCGCTACTTTTTGATAGTCTTGGTTAAAAAATGCTAGAAAAATATCTGCTAAAAAATCTTTATCTTCATCGCTAAGCGTACCCATGATGCCAAAATCTACGCCGATATATTGACCTTCATCGGAGACAAAAATATTGCCTGGGTGCATGTCAGCATGGAAAAAATTATGCTTAAAGACTTGAGTAAAAAAGATAATTACACCTTCTTCAGCGAGGCGTTTCATGTCTATATTTTTAGCTTTAAGGGTTTCAATTTCGCCAATTGGCGTGCCATAGATTCGCTCAGTAGTTAGGACTCTAATGCCACTTAATTGATGAAAAACTTTGGGCACGTATAATAGATCAGACTCTTTAAAATTTTCTCTAAGCTTGTCGCAATGTCCTGCCTCAATGCGCATATCAAGCTCATCGTTAATGATAGACTCAAACTCCTCAACAATTTCAATTGGGCGAATTTTTTTAGCCATTGGATGGTTGTTAATCAGCTTGGCCAGACTGTACATCAGCTTGATATCACCTGCAATTAATGCATCAATATCTGGACGCACCACCTTAACAACTACGTCATTACCTTTTAGTGTAATTGCTGTATGAACTTGTGCAATAGACGCACTGGCCAAAGGTGCGTCATCAAATGTTTTAAATAGTTGATCGATATTTGCACCAAGCTCTTTCTCAATAATAGCTCTCGCAGAGTGGGTGTCAAATGCCGGACAACTGTCCTGTAATTTTTTTAATTCAAGACTAATGTCAGCAGGCAATAAGTCCGGTCTAGTTGATAGTGTTTGGCCAAATTTAATATAGATAGGCCCAAGCTCTTCAAGTGCCAGGCGAATTCTTTCACCTCGTGAGTATTTTTTGACTGGAAAATAATGCCAAGGAATTAAGTACAGTAGAGGTTTGAAGCTTTTTAATAAAGGTGTTGATAGTACGAGTGAGTCGAGACGATAACGCATCAATACTCGCGAAATTTTAAAGAATCTAATTAAACTTTGCACGGTTAATGACGGTCTTTTTTGTATAACTTTGACACAGTTGGGGTAATTAGTAATGCACTAAGACCGTCTTTAATGGCATCGAGTGGGTTGCTTGATTTTTGTGCAATTTTCTTAAAATTTTTGGCTATTTTTCCTGCCTTATGTGCCACTATATCACCTGTATATTGAGACAATACCTCTTCTAAATCGATATCTACAGTCTGAAGCAAGTCAACTAAGAGTTGCGCAGTTTTAACATCACCATGAATAACAATTTTATCTTGTCTGAGGAGATCGGTTAAATCCTCACCCTTGAACAGGGCAAAAAACACGCTAGCCCCCAGACTGATATCAACATCACTATTTCGATTCGTATCGCTAATCACAAAAATTCGATCATTGGTGCAAACAAAATTTACATCAAGGGGCAAGTCTTGCAATGAAAATCGGATGGTTTTATTGTCTAGAGGTTTAAGATCAATTTCACCTGTTTGAATTAAGTAATTGAGCGCCTGCTCAAGAGCAAAATGTTGCATAAGACGGGGCTAAACTTTAATGCCTTTGTGTAAGGCAACAATACCACCTGAGAGATTATGGTATTCACAAAAGCCAAAGCCTGCGTTTAACACCATGTCTTTTAAGGTTTCTTGATCAGGGTGTTTGCGGATGGATTCAGCTAAGTATTGGTAAGATTCTTTGTCATCTGCAATAATCTCGCCGAGTGTTGGCATAACATTGAATGAGTAAAAGTCATAGAATTTTTTAAGAAATTCAGAGTCCGTTTTCGAAAATTCTAAAATTAATAAGCAGCCGCCTGGTTTAAGTATTCGATACATTTCACTTAACGCTTGATCTTTATCGGTTACATTTCTAAGGCCAAAAGCGATAGAAACACAATCAAAGCTGTTGTCAGCAAAGGGCAAACATTGGGCATTAAGCTGGACGAAATCCACGCCAAACACACCCTTATTGATTAAGTTTTTTCGACCTTCACCAAGCATCGCAGCGTTGATATCCGATAAGATAACATGGCCAGATTCACCAACTTTTTTACGAAATGAAATTGCCAAGTCGCCCGTTCCGCCAGCAATATCTAGCACTTTGTCACCTATTTTAACATTTGAAGATGCAATGGTATAACGCTTCCACAATCGGTGTGCGCCAAATGACAAGACGTCGTTCATTAGGTCGTACTTACTCGCAACCGAGTCAAAAACACCTTTAACTAAATTTTGTTTATCTTCAGTGGCAACGTCTTTAAAGCCAAAATGCGTAGTATTGTTCATTAGTTTTATTTTGCTGGGTAGGCCCTAAAGTCACTACCTGTGTAAATTTGAGTGGGTCTAAAAATTCGATTATGCGCCACTTGCTCATGCCAATGTGCCGTCCAACCTGCAGATCTTGCCATAGCAAAGATTGGGGTAAAGTGCTCTTTTGGAATTTTGAAAATTTCAGAGTAAAGAATGCCAGAATAGAAGTCTACATTTGGAAATACACCTTTAGAAGAGAGTAGCTCTTCACAAACACGCTCAACCTCTAGCGCCGTTTCAAAGCGCTCAGATAAAGTGATATTGGCCTTTTTAATATACGCCTCAATCATCTCTTGTAAGATTTTTGCACGTGGATCTTTAACACTGTATTCACGATGGCCCATGCCCCAAATAACTTGCTTATTTTTTAGGCGATTTTCAATATATCTGCGGGCATTTTTTTTGTTGCCAATTTCATCTAACATTTTAAGTACGTCTTCGTTAGCGCCACCGTGCAGCGATCCTGCTAGTGTGCCAACTGCTGCCGAGATTGAGGCAAAAGGATTTGCTAGGGTAGAGGCAGTGACCATGGCTGAAAAGGTACTGGCATTAATTGTATGTTCAGCATGCAAAATTAAACACGCATCAAATAATTGTACAATGTCCTCATCTGGCTCTTCACCAAAAGACATGTATAAGAAATTTTTCGCATAAGACATGTTTTTGCTAGGTGGGATCGGGTCATAACCCGCGCTAATTCTTGCCCACATGGCAACCAGTGTGCTCATATTGGCGATAATTTTAGTCAGTGCACTTTGGGTAAAGGCAGAGTCAGGATCTTTGGCGCCGGCACCTGGATAAAAGGTGGCCATGGCAGCAATTGCAGTTTGTAGTACATCCATCGGATGGCCATTTGCTGGCAGTGCCCACATCATTTCTCTAATGTTACGTTTTACTTCATAGCGTTTATGCAGCACACATTGAAAGATTTCTAAATCAGTCTCATTGGGAAGCTCGCCATCTCTAAGCAGCATGGAAACCTCTTCAAATGACGAATTTTTCGCCAAGTCTTCAATAGAATATCCGCGATAGGCTAAGATTCCATTTTTCCCATCAATTGATGAAATGGATGATTCGGTAGCCGGTACGCCTGCTAACCCTGGTATATATTCAATCATAATGTGAGCGGGTGTTTATACTGAGAAAGATGATCCGCAACCACACGTGGTTTTGGCGTTTGGATTGTGAATAATAAAACGAGCACCTTGTAAATCTTCAAGGTAGTCAACGGTTGCACCTATTAAATACTGATAACTCATTGGATCTACAACTAGCTGTACACCGTTTTTTTCAACACCTGAGTCACCTTCTTTATGCTCCTCATCAAAAGTAAAGCCGTAAGAGAATCCAGAGCAGCCACCACCTGTAATATAAACACGTAGACGTAAATTGTTGTTTTTTTCTTCTTCGATTAATGTTGAAACTTTTTTAGCAGCACTATCGCTAAAAATAATATCTGCTTGTTCTAATACTTCCGACATAATGTCTCCTAATATTTAAGGCAGTAAGCCAATGGATGATAGGCCAGATTTTTCATCTAGGCCAAACATAATATTCATATTTTGAATTGCCTGACCAGAAGCTCCTTTGACCAGATTATCAATAACGGATGTTACGACTAGTTTTCCGCCAACTGTTTTTTGTGCAGCAATTTGACAGAAATTGCTCGATTTAACGTTTCGTGTTGAAGGAATAACACCCGCACCAAGAACGGTAACAAAGTGCTCATCTTTATAGGCATTTTCAAGGATTGATTGTACATCAGCATCGGTATCTAATAAGTCCACATAAATTGTGGATTCCATGCCGCGAATCATTGGTACCAGATGTGGAATGAAAGTTAGCCCAATGGGTTTGCCGCCTGCCAGTAAGCTTAACTCTTGTTTAATTTCTGGATAGTGACGATGGCCACTTATACCATAGGCCTTAACAGACTCACTAGTTTCACATAATAGCATCGCTTGGTTTGCGCCACGTCCTGCACCGCTAACACCAGTTTTTGAATCAACAATAATAGATGATAAATCGATCAATTTATTTTCAATCAAAGGTTTAAGTGCTAATAAAACTGTAGTTGGAAAGCAACCAGGGTTTCCAATTAACTGAGCATCTTTAATTTGTGCACGGTTGATTTCAGAAAGGCCGTATACCGATGAGGCAAGTAAATCGTCTTGGAAATTATCCAAGCCATACCATTGTGCGTATTCGTCTTTATCGCGCAGACGAAAATCTGGGCCCAAGTCAATCACCTTAATGCCTTTTTTGATAAAATCACCAGCCGTTTTCATCGCAACACCATGTGGTGTTGCAAAGAAAATCACATCACATTCATCTAGAATTTTGTCATCAGGTGCGGTGAATCTTAACTGCGTTTGGCCTGCTAATGATGGAAAGAATTCACCAATTGATTGGCCGGCTTCCGAGCGAGAGCTGATAGCGATTACTTCCACACCTTTGTGGTTATGAAGTAATCTCAGTAGCTCGATTCCGGTATAGCCGGTGCCACCAATAATGCCTGCTTTAATCGTCATATTTTTTTAATGGTTAGTGTGAGTCGCCAAGCATCTTTTCAAGATAATGAATGTTCATGCCGCCTTTTTGAAACACCTTATCTTCCATGATGCGTGCCTGTAAAGGGATATTAGTTTTGATGCCGTCAATGACCATTTCGCTTAATGCATTTTGCATCTTGATAATCGCTCCAAGGCGCGTATCTGAATAAGTGATTAATTTACCAATCATTGAATCGTAATGCGGTGGCACCGTGTAGCCATTGTAAACATGTGAATCAACGCGAACGCCTAATCCACCAGCCACATGGTATTGGGTAATCTTGCCTGGAGACGGCATAAAGTTGTTAGGATCTTCGGCATTAATACGACATTCAACTGCATGGCCTTTAATCACCACATCATCTTGAGTAAAGGATAACTCTTGTCCGTCAGCAATTAAAATTTGCTCACGTACAATATCGATTCCAGTAATCATCTCAGTAACGGGATGCTCAACTTGTACACGGGTATTCATTTCAATGAAATAAAATTCATTATTTTCAAACAAGAATTCAAACGTACCTGCGCCACGATAGTTAATCGCCTTACAAGCATCAGCACACACTTTACCAATTTCATTGCGTAATTCTGGTGTGATACCTGGAGCAGGCGCCTCTTCCACTACTTTTTGATGGCGACGTTGCATAGAGCAATCACGCTCACCAAGGTGCACTGCATTGCCGTGCTCGTCGGCCAAAATTTGAATTTCAACATGACGTGGCGTGGTTAAAAACTTCTCCATGTAAACTTCTGCATTGCCGAAAAAGCTCAGTCCTTCACTTTTGGCAAGTTCGATAGCAGCAATCAAGTCAGATTCATTTTCTACTACTTGCATGCCACGACCACCACCACCACCAGATGCCTTGATAATAATTGGCAAGCCAATATTTCGAGCAATCTCCATATTTTTAATTGGATTTTCGCCTAGAGCGCCATCTGAGCCCGGAACACAAGGTACGCCAGATTTTTGCATGGCTTCGATAGCAGCTACTTTATCACCCATGACGCGAATATTTTGCGCATGTGGTCCAATAAAAATAAAGCCACTCTCTTCAACACGTTGTGCAAAGTCAGCGCTTTCTGATAAAAACCCATAGCCAGGGTGAATGGCATCTGCATGAGTGACTTCCGCCGCTGAAATCAGTGCAGGGATATTTAAATAGCTATCAACCGAAGAGGGTGGGCCGATACAAACAGCTTCGTCAGCTAATCGTACATGTTTAAGATCTTTATCTGCCGTTGAATAGACGGCAACGGTTTTAATACCAAGCTCTCTACATGCTCTTAAAATTCTAAGCGCAATTTCACCGCGATTAGCAATTAGAACTTTTTGAATTTTATTTAAGGCAATCATTGAATAACAACAAGCGTTTGGCCAAATTCAATAGCATCACCATCTTTGCATAAGATTTCAGTTACAGTACCTGATTGATCTGCTTCAATTTGATTCATGATCTTCATTGCTTCAACGATACAGATTGTATCACCTTGGTTAACATGCTGACCAATTGAAACAAACGCATCAGTTGTTGGTGATGCTGAACTTGGAGAGCTGATCGGGTGGCCGTCAATAGTTACTGGTGCATCAGCAACTGCGGAATCGGCAGCTGCAACAGGGGCAGCCATAGCAACAGGGGCAGCCATAGCAACAGGGGCAGCCATAGGTGCATTGCCATAGCGCGAGATACGAACCGACTCTTCACCTTCATTAATCTCGATTTCTGCCATGCCAGATTGTTCTAGCAATTCCATTAATTTTTTTACTTTGCGAATATCCATGTTTTCTACCCCTTTGATTTAATGTGTTTGATTGCAGCACTTAATGCGAATTCGTAGCCTTGAGCGCCAAAGCCAGAAATCACCCCTTGCGCAATGTCTGAAAAATAAGATTTTTTACGAAAGTCTTCACGCTTATAAACGTTAGATAAGTGTATTTCAGTAAATTCAATGCCAACAGCCAATAACGCATCACGCAATGCAACGGATGTATGGGTAAAGGCTGCTGGATTAATAATAATGTATTTTGTTGCGCTGTTAGCCGCTGCATGGATTTTTTCAATTAATCCAGCTTCGGCATTATCCTGATGATGCTCAAGGTTGAAGCCAGCATCTGCAGCCAATTGTGTTAAGTTGTTAACAATGTCATTCAGTGTCTGCGCACCATAAAGATCTGGTTCACGCGTACCGAGCATATTTAGATTTGGACCATTGAGCAATAAGATATCCATAGCGCTAATAACAAGTTTCAAATAAGTCTGATTTTACCACCAACATCATGCATGTTAATCGTTTTTGATAGGATTTTAGCGACTAAGTTTTACGTTTATTTGACGTTATTCAGGTGCTCAAGATAACCTTGTGCGTTGATTTCACCAACAATACGTTGCCCACGATGCTCAACACCATCTTTAAAGAATAAGATTCCCGGTGGACCAATAATATTAAACTTGACCATCAAGGCTTTATCAACTGCATCGTTGTCAGTAACATCAGCCTGCAAAGCAATGACATTTTTCATGGCATCAACTACAACAGTATTAGAAAACACGAAGCGCTCAAGCTCTTTACAAGAGATACACCAATCGGCATAAAAATCAAGCATTACAATTTGATTGTTTTTTTGTGAGCGAACTAACACCCTATCTAAATCTTCAATACTTTTTATTTTCTCAAATTGAACGTGAACTTGCTGAACTTGAGTGTTGGATGCGCCCCAGCCTGATAATGGTGCTAGCATGTCACCACCACCACGAGCTACCAAACCCCAAAGTAAAATACCGTAGAACATAATCAATAAACCAATGGCCTTAAAGATTCTTAACCAAGCATTTGGCGTATCACCTAGCTTGTTCAGAACGCCCATAGCGATTGGGGCAATGCTAAATAATGCTGCCCATAGAATCAATGACACCACTTCAGAAATGATACGATCAAGTAGCCAAATTGCAACTGCAAGCATCAGAATACCAAAAACGTATTTCACGTTGTCCATCCAGCCGCCAGCACGTGGTAATTTAGACACGCCAGCACCAATTAGGATTAGCGGCACACCCATTCCTAGGCTCATTACAAATAATGACAAGCCGCCAAGTAGCGCATCGCCACTTTGGCCAATATAGATTAAGGCACCAGCCAGTGGTGGTGCAACGCACGGACCTACAATTAATGCAGATAAGAAACCCATAATTGCAACACCGATTAAATGACCACCCTCTTGTTTGTGACTTATATTGGCGATTTTGCTTTGTAGGCTAGACGGTAATTGAATGTCGTAATAGCCAAACATAGAGAAGGCTAAGGCTACAAAAATTAGGCTAAATACCACCAGTATCCAAGGCGTTTGGAATAAAACTTGTAGGTTTTCGCCAAAATAGCCAGCAAGAATACCAGCAATTGAATAAGTCACACTCATTGCCAAAACAAAAACAATCGACATAATAAGCGCTTTACGAGTTGTAACCTCGCCTTTTTGGCCAACGATAATGCCTGACAAAATTGGAATCATTGGGAATACGCATGGCGTTAGCGATAATAACAAGCCAAAGCCAAAGAAGCTAACTAATATCCAGAACAGATTGTCCTGTTGAAGTAAGGCGGCGATTTTATCTGTTTCATTTAGCTCAACACTTGGTTGGTTAGGTATTTTTGGCACACCCTGTGTTATGATTGATGTGCTAATTGCACCTTGTACTGGCAACACCAAATCTATATATTTTTCTTGTGGTGGGTAGCAAATACCCCCTGTCCAGCAGCCTTGATATTTGGCCGTAAAGGTAATATTTTGACTGCTAATATTAAGCAAGGGTATTTCAACAGCTAATTTCCCTTTGTGAATTTGCACCTTGCCAAACAAAGGGTCATCCTTAATTTTTCCTTTAGGAAAGTTAACGTTGCCAATATCAGCGCCTTTGACATTAATAAAGAATTTATCATGGTAAAGGTAATATTCAGGATGTATATCCCAGGCAATTAATAAAGTTTTTGCATCAAGTATATCGACTGAAAATTTAAATGCTTTATCGGCAGCTAAAGGCTCATCAGAGATTGGTGTTATTTTTTCAATGACAGATTGAGTGCTTTCTTTAGCTTGTGAGAAAAAATCAAGGGCATTGTCGACAATAGAGGGTGACTGCATGGTGCTAATATCTAGCGCTGCAGTTTTGGTAATTGGTGGATAGCAAACACCTAAATCAGCACAGCCTTGAAACGTAATATTTAATAACAATGATTTTGCCTCGCCCTTCAGTATGGGGATGGCTACTTTTACGTTGTGACGATAAACGCCAATTTTGCCAAAAAATTCATCATTTTTAATTTTAGCAGGGGGGAATTTTGCCACACCAAGGCTTGTTGAAAAATCACTTGAAATTTTAATTTTTTCTTTATAAAGGTAATAGCCCTCGGCAATATCCCAGCTTAGGATGATTTCATCATTAACAACTTTTGCTTTAAAAGCAAAAGCTTCGTCAGCAGGTAAAAGCTCGCCTTCCGCTTGGGTAAAAGTTGAAAATAACAGCAAAAATAAAGGCAATAAAATACGCTTCATGAAATCTCTCCTCACAATGATTATGGTAATTATAAGTGATATCAGACTATACAAACAAGCAATAAAAAACCCCAAGCGCTTTTACGCTTGAGGTTTTAAGTCTACTGTGTCTATTTGGCTAGCAAATAGAAAGTAATTATTAGCCGATTCTTGCTTGAATAGCATCAAGCACCGATTGAGATGAAGTTGCATCAACAGATAATAACAAGCCTTCTTCTTTGTAGAAGCCAACTAGAGGAGCTGTTTGGTCGTTATAAACGTTCAAACGGTTGCTGATTGCTTCTTCAGTTTCATCTTCACGTTGAACTGCAGCACCGCCACATTTGTCACATACGCCGTCTACTTTTGTCGGGTTAGATTTAACATTGTAGATTGCACCACAATCTTCACAAGTACGACGCGTTGTTAAACGATCAAGAATTACATCTTTAGGAACGTCGATTTCAACTGCAGCGTCAAGCTTTTCGCCCATTTTTTCAAGTAGTGCTTTTAAAGCTTCTGCTTGTGGAATTGTGCGTGGAAAGCCGTCTAATAAATAGCCAGATTTGCAATCGTCTTCTTGAAGGCGCTCTTCCATAATGCCCATGATTAAATCGTCAGAGACTAAATCGCCAGCTTTCATTGCTGCTTGTGCCTGCTTGCCTAGCTCTGTACCAGCTGCTACTGCGCCACGTAAAATATCGCCTGTTGAAATTTGAACTGAACCATCAATTTTGGTTAGTAATTTTGCAACAGTACCTTTGCCTGCACCAGGTGCACCTAAAAGAATAAGCTTCATAATGTTTCCTTGAAAAATGTTAATAAAAAATCCAACCTCATTTTTTAAAATTGAGGTCAAAATTGAGCAAAAATTATATCATAAATTGTGCAATATTAATACAGCGTTTAATTTCGGACTTAAAAAGCCTTATTGGTAAATTTCCAAAAAATTGAATTAGCCTTATCGTAGCAGGGTAATTTAAGGGTAAATTCACTGTTTTTGACATAAAAATATTTGTTTTAAGCTATATTTATGTAAAAAAATTGAATTTTAAGCAGTAATTCCTTATTTTTAAAGCTATTTATATGATTTATTCTTGTATTCGTTAAATTTTTCTAAATTTAAGCAAGTTTTGAAGATAATATTTCCAAGTATGGAGCTGGGTGTGGCTAATTTAAAATAACTTATTGAACGACGACTACCATTGCTGGGCGAACTAGGCGACCATTAAGACTGAAGCCAACTTGTATCACTTCTAGCACAGAGTTAGATTCATTGTCAGGCATAGGAATCATTGTTACTGCCTCGTGAAACTCAGGGTTGAAAGGTTCTCCCGCAGGATTAATCGTTTCAACGCCAAATTTTTCTAAAGTAGATAGAAAAACTTTATCTGTCATTTCCAGGCCTTCAGTAATGCCTTCAATTGAGGCGTTGTCGTCCCTTGCAGTTTTTAAACCCATAGTGAGAGAGTCTTTAACTTCAAGTAGCGCCTTGACAAAGCCATCTAATGCAAATTTATGTGCATTTTCAAGATCTTTAGCATTGCGACGTCTTAAGTTTTCCATTTCAGCTTGTGCGCGTAATACTTTGTCCCAATTGTCTTTGGTAGATTTTTGCGCCTCTTCTAATTGTGTTTGTAGGTCGCTTTCTGGCGTCTCTTGTTCAGTCGTCTCAATGTTTTCATCTTCAATATTTTCAACGCTTTGTCCTTCGTCTTGCTTTTTTGTCATCTTGTTGTCCAATTAATGTATATTTGTAGCTAGATATTAGCTGGTTATATAGTGGCTATTTTAAAGAATTCAAGCGTTATTTATTGGTAATTATTATTATGTTTAATACAATCGGTATTATTAGCAAACCTTTTGATCCTGTTAGTAAAGGTACGGCGGCTGAATTGCGTGAATTTTTAGAAGATCAAGGAGTTGGTGTAGTTGATGATAGCGCCTTAATTGCTGAGCAGGCAGATTTGATTATTGTTGTGGGTGGCGATGGATCTATTTTAAATACTGCCCGTACATTTGTTGATAACAATATTCCTATTTTAGGTATCAATCTTGGCCGTCTCGGATTTTTGGCGGATGTGTCTGTAGGACAAATGTTTGACATAGTCTCAAAAGTCTTAAAGGGTAAATACACCAAAGAAGAGCGCTGTTTATTATCTTGCCAAGTGGAGCAAGAGGGTCAAATTGTTTACCAAAGTGTTGCGCTTAATGATGTTGTAATCAACCGACAAGACGCACTAAAGATGATTGAATTTGATGTTTATATTGACAATAAGTTTGTGAATAATCAGCGAGCTGATGGCTTAATTATTACCACGCCTACTGGCTCTACTGCGTATGCATTATCAAGTGGCGGTCCAATTATGCATCCAGGCGTTAACGCAATTGGTTTGGTTTCAATTTGCCCACACACCATGAGTCATCGACCATTATTAGTGCCGGGTGGCAGTGAGATTGTTGTACGTATTAAAGACGATAGTGAGGGTGTTAGTATTCATATTGACGGTCAAACTTCCTACCCAGTTGCGCCCGGCCAAGAGATTTGTGTGCGTCAACATGGTAGCTTTATTCATTTGTTGCATCCGCAAGATTATGATTATTTTGAGATTATTCGCTCAAAATTACATTGGGGATCGAAGCTTTCATAAGGCCTCTATAAATAATGTTATCGCAGTTATCTGTTAAAAATTTAGCCGTTGTTGAAAAGCTAGACCTGTCTTTTGAGTCTGGCATGAGTGCTGTCACAGGTGAAACAGGTGCGGGAAAATCAATTTTATTACAAGCCCTTAGTTTGGTGCTAGGCGTGCGTGCAGATTCTAACCTAGTACGCTACGGCAAAGATAAGGCAGATGTTAGTGCTGCTTTTTCAGTCATTAATAACAAAATAGTTCAAGATTTTTTGAAAGAGCAGTCTCTCGAAGATGATGGCGAGTGTATTTTGCGCCGCGTTATTAGTAGTGATGGTCGCTCTAAAGCCTTTATTAATGGCAGTGCTACGCCTTTATCGATAATGCGAACATTGGGTGATTTGTTAATTGACATGCATGGTCAAAATGAACATCAATTACTTTTACGTGCCGATCAGCAGTTACTATTGCTAGATGGATTTGCTCAGCTTGAGGATGACAAAAACGCAATAAATGCTATTGTTAGAGAATATAAAAACCTAAATGATAAGATAAAACAATTAGCGGATAATCAGGATATTATTGAGCAGCAGCAAGCGCTTTATACTCATCAGCTTGAAGAGCTTGATGGTGCCATGCTTAATCAAGCTGAGCTTGATACAATTGAGGCAGATTTTAAAATTAGCGCTAATGCACAACTAATTGTAGAAAAAGTTTCAAATGTTTTGAGCCAGCTAGAGGTAGAATCAGGTGTTAATTCACAACTACTGACTTTGAATGCACAACTGGCCGAAGCATTAGAGATAGATGAAAAATTACAAACTGGATTTGATCTAATCAATTCTGCCCAATTACAATCTCAAGAAGCTATTTATGAGATAACTCAATATTTAAGCAAGCTGTCATCTGACGACCAAAGTGCTGAAGAAATCGAAGAGAGAATCTCTGAATTGTACGGCCTAGGTAGAAAGCATAATTGTCAAATTGAAGCGCTGTTAACAGCGCGTGATCAGATAGAGCAAAAGCTTAATGATATTGGCGGCGGCGCTGGCTCAATTGAACAAATGAATCAGCAGCTAAATTCAATTGCCGAGCGTTATCAAATTAAAGCGCAGGCATTATCCAAATCTCGAGCTAAAAAAGCGCAAGTATTGTCACAACTGGTTACTAATGCTATGCAAGAATTAGGCATGCCGGGTAGTGAGTTCAAGGTTGGTCTTGATCAAAAAATTGATGGCGTGCATTTGAATGGAAATGAAAGTGTTGATTTTTTAGTTAAAACTAATATGGGACAAGATTTTAATCCACTGAAAAAAGTGGCTTCTGGCGGTGAATTGTCACGCATATCATTAGCCATTTCAGTGGTTGGAAATAATAACGAGCACACACCAACCCTCATTTTTGATGAAGTCGATGTAGGTATTAGTGGCTCAGTGGCCGAAGTGGTTGGTAGAAAACTACAAGAGTTAGCTGGTAAATATCAAATTCTTTGCATTACACATTTGGCGCAAGTGGCCGCTTTTGGGCATCAACATTTGTGTGTGAGTAAATCTCAAAATCAAGAAGGCGCACAAACAACAGTTGGACAGCTTTCTGAGGCTCAAAGGGTTGATGAGGTGGCGCGTATATTAGGCGGATCAAGTATTACTGAAAAAACTAGAAACGCTGCCGAAGAAATGATTGCAAGTAGTCGAGCGCTATAATTATCTATAAAAAAAAGCCGCTTTCGCGACTTTTTCCAACAAGCTATTATTTCTTAAGTCGTTCAATGCCGAGCATTTTAAAGATATATTTTTGATAAGCAGGCTCTGGGTTGCCAGTTTTCATATTGCGAATAAAGAACTTTTCAAAAGCAATTTTGGCCAAATGCATCATTTTTCCCTTTTTCGCCCAGGTTACATTTCTCGGTGGAATTTGCGGCATAGCAACAAACGCTGCACCTGTATCGCCCATATCTGCAATACAAACAGCATTCCAAGTTGGAATGTTAGAAGGGGCTCTGCCGGCAATCATATCCTTGATATTGTGTACCACTGCAGTCACCATTGATTCAATCATATAGCCAGTTTTTGGTGTGCCACACATAACAGGTGTTGCTTCAACAGGTGGAATAGCAATATTAACACCTACTGAAAAAATGTTTTCCTTAACTGGAGATTGTTGATAATCGTTAACCATAACAAATCCACGAGGATTAACAAAGCCAGCGTCTACCTCCGCTAATTTTGCAACGGTATCAACACCTTTGAAGGCTGGTAACATCATAGTGAGCATGGTTGGCACTTCGTGAGACTTAATGGTTTTTCCTTCATCGTTTACTTCGTCAACGTTGACCGTATCGGCGGTAACCGATGTTACAACTGAATTTGTAATCCACTTAATATGTCTCTGTCTAAATTCAGATTCAAGCAAACCCTTGGAGTCACCAACACCGCCCAAGCCAAGATGGCCAATATAAGGTTCGGCAGTAATAAATGTAATTGGGCATTTATCGCGAATGCCACGTTTTTTAAGATCTGTATCCATAATGCAAGCAAACTCATAGGCCGGACCAAAGCAAGAGGCGCCTTGAACTGCACCTACGGCGATTGGACCGCCGCCATTTTTGCAGAAGATCTCCCATTCTTTAGAGGCAATTTTCGCATGTGCTGTAGTACAGATAGAAACGGTGTGCCCATCAGGCCCCAAGCCTTCGATTTCTTCAAAGGCTAATTTTGGGCCAGTTGCTAATACTAAATAGTCATAATCAACGGTTTGATCACCAACCATTACTTGATTGTCATTAGGCTTAATTTCAGTTGCTTCGCCAACAATAAGATTGATATCTTTACGAGCAAGATGGGGTCTAAGCTCGAAGCTTATATCATCTTCTCTACGCCAGCCAACGGCCAACCATGGATTTGAGGGAATAAAATTAAAATTTGGATTGTTAGAAATGACAGTCACTTGATGGCCTTCACCTAACGTTTTTTTAATATCATATGCGAATGGTAATCCACCCGTACTTGCACCTATAACAACAACATTTGCCATATACTCTCCCCTGAATAGTATTAGTTCAAAACGCGACCATTATTTAGTTAAAATATATTTTTGTCAAGTGTATAATAGCAAGCTAATATATATATAAAGAGATATAAAAATAGAGCAAAAGAAATAGATTTTAATAAAATACATTTTTATTTATCGTATATAATTTACGACTTTATGGATATAGCAATTGGCGCTTTGATTGCAGTAATAAATCAAAGCTTACTTTATTGGCGCATGCGCCAACTTGAAAATAAGAATATTATAGATCCTAAGCAAGTAGTTAATTTGGCTAGGATTTCATTAATAGAAAGGCTTATGCTAGTTGGTATATTGTTGGTATTTGCTATGATGCAATTTGATCCATTGAGTATTGTGGTTAGTTTTTTTTTAATTAATTTGGGCGTCACTTTTTACAAAAATGTCAGTTGAAACTATAACATCTTCAGAATATATTAAGCACCATCTACAGAACCTAACTTATGGTCAAGTAGATGGACAGTGGCAATTTGCGCATACTGCTGAGCAGGCTGCAAGCATGGGATTTTGGTCGCTGAATGTAGACTCTATGTTCTGGTCGCTAGTAACCGGTTTAATCTTTTATGTTGTTTTCCGTTCGGCGGGCAAAAAAGCAACAACAGGCGTTCCTTCAGGATTTCAAAACTTCATTGAAATGGTCATTGAATTTATTGATTTCAGTGTTCGTGATTCATTCAAACACAAAAATAAACTCGTAGCACCAATGGCACTAACTATTTTTGCTTGGATCTTCTTAATGAATGCGATGGATCTTATTGCAGTTGACTGGTTGCCACAAATAGCAGCAATGTCAGTTGAAGCAATGGGTGGAGATCCACATTCGGCCTTCTTTAAAGTGGTGCCATCAACAGATCCAAACATTACTTTTGGTATGGCAATTTCAATCTTTATCTTGATTGTCTACTACAGCATTAAGCATAAAGGCTTAGGCGGATTTTTTGCAGAAATATTGTTTCACCCGTTTGGTAAGTGGGGCTTACCTGCGAATCTATTACTAGAAGGTGTTGCTTTAATTTCTAAGCCAATTTCATTAGCATTAAGATTGTTCGGCAACATGTACGCTGGTGAGATTATCTTTATCCTAATTGCTATTATGTATAGCGTAGGCATTGGATTTGGTGTATTTGGTGGTTTATTACAAGTTGGTTGGGCGTTGTTCCACATCTTGATTATTACTTTACAAGCCTTTATTTTCATGACACTAACGATCGTGTACATGGACATGGCTCACGACAACGAACACTAATTTTTAATTTTTAATTTTTATTTAATATCACAGGAGAAGTAAGATGGATGAAACAAGCGCAATTTTATATGTAGCAGGCAGTATTATGATGGGTATGGGTGCATTAGGTGCAGCGATCGGTATTGGCCTGTTGGGTGCTAAAGTACTAGAAGGTGCTGCACGTCAACCAGAGTTAATTCCAATGCTAAGAACCCAGTTCTTTATTTTCATGGGTCTTGTAGATGCGGTACCAATGATTGCTGTTGGTCTAGGTCTATACGTACTATTCGCTGTAGCATAAGCTGTTTTAACGTTTTTTAATTCTTAAGTAAAGGTAAGCCCTCATGAATATAAATGCTACATTAATTGGTCAATCAATTGCATTTTTCATTTTTATCTATATGGTCAAACAGTACGTTTGGCCTCCGCTGATTGCGGCCATGGAAGAGCGCCAGAAGCGCATCGAAGCTGGCTTACTTGCAGCGGAACGTGGTTTATCTGAACAAGCAGAAGCTGAACAAAGAGCACAAGAGTTAATCAGCCAGTCTAAAGATCAAGCGGCAGAGATTATTGCTAACGCTTCCAAGCAGGCATCTAATATGGTTGAAGAAGCTAAAGATGTTGCGGTTCAAGCGGCGGACAAGGTGAAGGCGCAAGCAACTGCAGAGCTTGAGCAAGATAAGGCTCGTGTACGCAATGAGCTTCAAGAGCAAGTTTCAGGATTAGTAATGCAAGGTGTTAATGCTGTTTTATCTAAAGAAGTAGATAGTAAAACTCATAAAGACATGCTAGCTAAATTGTCTCAAACGTTATAGCGGCTGATTATGGAATTAGTTACAATCGCTAAGCCTTATGCAAATGCAGTATTTGCAATTGCACAGCAAGATAAATCACATGACGACTGGAAGGCTGTTTTAGAGGCTTCTGCTACTTTAGTAGAAGATGAGCAAATGCAGACTTATCTAGATTCGCCAAGCGCCACAAAAGAAGATAAAAGTAATGCAATACAAAGTTTAGTTGCAACTGTAGTTAATCGTAAATTACACACCAAAGAAAATGAATTTTTATCATTAATTTTGGCAAACGATCGAGCTGCAGCATTACCAAGTATTTTGTCTTTGTTTGAAGATCGATCAAATTCTTTTGACGATGCTAAAGCGTTCAACGTGATTAGTGCTTATAAATTGACGGCTACTGAAGAGAAAAAAATCGTTAAAGATCTTGGTGAAAAATACAACACCACTGTTAGTATAGAAACAACTATTGATGAGTCGCTGGTTGGCGGTCTGATTATAAAACTAGGAGACAAAGTGATTGATTTATCAATCAAAGCTCGAACAGACGAGCTTAACTTACGTCTATCAACACATTAATTATAAATTTATATAAAAGGAAGAGTTATGCAATTAAACGCCAGCGAAATTAGTGATTTAATTAAAAAACAAATAGAAGGTTTTGACTTTGGGTCAGAAGCTCGCACGGAAGGTAGAATTGTAAGTGTTAGTGACGGTATTGTTAAAATTCACGGCTTAGCTGACGTTCAATTTGGTGAAATGCTTGAATTCCCAAATAACACATTTGGAATGGCACTTAACCTTGAGCAAGACTCAGTTGGTGCAGTTGTACTAGGTGATTACCTTCACTTGTCAGAAGGCGATATTGTTAAGTGTACTAACAGATTGGTAGAAGTGCCAGTAGGTGATGCTATGCTAGGACGAGTTGTAAACCCATTAGGTCAGCCTATTGACGGTAAGGGTTCAATTGCAACAACAGCTACACTTCCTTTAGAAATTATGGCACCTGGTGTTATTGAGCGCAAGTCAGTTGATCAGCCAGTTCAGACTGGTGTTAAAGCAATTGATGCAATGGTTCCAGTTGGTCGTGGCCAGCGTGAGCTAATTATTGGCGATCGCCAAACAGGTAAAACAGCCGTTGCGATTGATGCCATTATCAATCAAAAAGATACAGGCATTAAATGTGTGTATGTTGCAATTGGTCAAAAAGATTCTTCAGTTGCTGCTGTTGTACGAAAATTAGAAGAGCACGGCGCTTTAGAAAACACTATTATTGTTAATGCAGGTGCAGCATCTTCTCCTTCACTTCAGTACATTGCACCTTATGCAGGTTGTTCTATGGCTGAGTACTTCCGTGATCGTGGTGAAGATGCTTTAATTGTATATGATGACTTGACTAAGCAGGCTTGGGCATATCGTGAAGTATCATTGTTATTGAAGCGTCCACCAGGACGTGAAGCATATCCAGGCGATGTATTCTATTTACATTCTCGTTTGCTAGAGCGTGCATCGCGTGTAAACGCTGAGTACGTTGAAAGAATGACTAATGGCGAAGTAAAAGGCAAAACTGGTTCATTAACAGCATTTCCAATTATTGAAACCCAAGGTGGCGATGTATCTGCATTTGTACCAACAAACGTAATTTCGATTACTGATGGCCAGATCTTCTTAGAGACTGACTTGTTTAACGCCGGTGTAAGACCTGCGATTAACGCTGGTTTATCAGTATCTCGTGTTGGTGGTGCAGCGCAAACAAACATCATTAAGAAGCTTGGTGGTGGTATTCGTTTAGACTTGGCTCAGTACCGTGAATTACAAGCATTTGCACAGTTTGCATCAGATCTTGATGCTGAAACAAAAGCACAGATTGATCGTGGTCAACGCGTAACAGAGTTAATGAAGCAGAAGCAGTACACGCCACTATCTGTGGCAGAGCTTGCAACATCATTATTCGCAGCTAATTCAGGATCACTTGATGACATTGATGCTAAGAAAGTTGTTGATTTTGAAGAAGCATTATTAAACTACATGAAGTCAAACCAAACTGCGTTAATGGACGAAATTAACAAAGATGGTGAATACAATGATGATGTTGCTAGCAAGTTACAAGCAGCAATTGATGACTTCAAGGCAAACCACACTTGGTAATTAAATAATATGGCAGCTGGAAAGGAAATTAGAACGCAGATCGCGAGTATTAAAAATACTCAGAAGATCACTTCAGCCATGGAAATGGTGGCTGCATCTAAAATGAAAAAGGCCCAAAACAGAATGGAGGCATCACGCCCTTATTCTGAGAAAATTACCAATGTAATTGGCCATTTAGCAAATGCTCATCCTGAGTTTGAACATCCTTATATGAAAGAGGTTGGCGAACTTAAGCGTGTAGGCATAATTATTATCTCGAGTGATCGTGGATTATGTGGCGGCTTAAATACCAACTTGTTTAGAAATATATTAAAGCAGGTTGCTGATTATCAAGCCAAAGGTATTGAAGTTGATATTTGCACGATTGGCAAAAAGGCTACCTCTTTCTTCAAAAATTCTGGTTTGACTATTAAGTCTGTATTAACAGATTTGGGTGATGCGCCACATTTTGATGACCTATTAGGTACAGTTAAAGTAATGTTAGATGCTTATGACAATGATGAGTTTCAGCAATTGTCAGTTGCCTACAATAGATTTGCTAACACCATGACTCAAGTGCCTACAACCGCGCAGTTGATTCCAATGGTAGCATCTGATGCTGAAGGCATGGATCATCGATGGGACTATATTTATGAGCCAGATGCTGAAGAAGCATTAAGCGCATTGTTGGTAAGATATATTGAAGCCTTGGTTTACCAAGGATTGGTTGAGAATATTGCGTGTGAGCAGTCATCAAGAATGGTTGCTATGAAGAGTGCAACAGACAATGCTGGTGACATGGTAGATGAACTAGAAATGGTTTACAATAAAGCAAGACAAGCAGCTATTACTCAGGAGATTTCTGAGATTGTAAGTGGTGCGTCAGCAGTATAGAATTTAAAAATAAAGATTTAAAAAAAGGAAAACAAAATGAGCAGCGGAAAAATTACACAAATTATTGGTGCGGTTATTGATGTCGAATTCTCGGCAGGCACCGTTCCAAATATTTATGATGCCTTGATTGTTACAGAAACAGGCCTTACTATTGAAGTACAGCAGCAGTTAGGTGATAACACGGTTCGTGGTATTGCCATGGGTGGTTCAGAAGGTTTAAAACGTGGTCTTGAAGTAACGAGCACAGGCTCGCCAATTCAAGTACCTGTTGGAACTAAAACTTTGGGTCGTATTATGAACGTATTGGGTGAGCCAATCGATAATGCTGGTGAAATTGGTGAAGAGTCTAGAAATGCAATTCACCGTCCTGCACCTGCTTATGATGAACTTGCGCCTGCTGCAGAATTGCTAGAAACTGGTATTAAGGTTATTGACTTAGTTTGCCCATTTGCGAAAGGTGGTAAAGTTGGTTTATTTGGCGGTGCTGGTGTTGGTAAAACTGTAAACATGATGGAGCTTATTCGTAATATTGCGATTGAGCACTCAGGTTATTCTGTTTTTGCTGGCGTTGGTGAGCGTACTCGTGAGGGTAATGACTTCTATCATGAAATGAAAGAATCAAACGTTCTTGATAAGGTGTCGTTAGTTTATGGCCAAATGAACGAGCCTCCTGGAAACAGATTGCGTGTTGCTCTTACCGGTTTAACAATGGCTGAAGCATTCCGTGACGAAGGACGTGACGTATTATTATTTATTGATAACATTTATCGTTACACGCTTGCGGGTACTGAAGTATCAGCACTATTAGGTCGTATGCCTTCAGCGGTAGGTTACCAGCCAACATTAGCATCAGAAATGGGTGCATTGCAAGAGCGTATTACATCAACTAAGAAGGGTTCAATTACATCAATTCAAGCGGTATACGTACCTGCTGACGACTTAACTGATCCTTCTCCAGCAACAACATTTGCCCACTTGGATGCAACTGTTGTATTGTCTCGTCAAGTAGCTGAATTGGGTATCTACCCTGCTGTAGATCCACTAGATTCTACTTCTCGTCAGCTTGATCCGTTAATCGTTGGTCAAGAGCATTACGATATTGCTCGTAGCGTACAAGGTGTTTTGCAGCGCTATAAAGAATTAAAAGATATTATTGCAATTTTGGGTATGGATGAATTATCTGAAGAAGATAAGCAAGCTGTATCACGTGCTCGTAAAGTTCAGCGCTTCTTATCTCAGCCATTCTTTGTCGCTGAAGTATTTACCGGTTCCCCTGGTAAGTATGTATCTCTTAAAGATACACTTTCAGGTTTCCAAGCTATTCTTAGTGGTGAACTTGATAGTATTCCAGAGCAAGCATTCTACATGACTGGCTCTATTGAAGAAGTTCGCGAACGAGCTGCGGAGAAAGCGTAAATGTCAATGATTCAAGTTGATATCGTAAGTGCGACTGAGTCGTTATATTCGGGAGAAGCTAAGTGTGTATTTGCTCCTGGTGATAGCGGTGAGTTAGGTATTTACCCTCAACATTTACCTTTATTGTCAACACTACGTCCTGGTGAGGTTCGTGTTGAAACTGAAAGTGGCATTGAGTCAATTTATGTTTCTGGCGGTATTGTTGAAGTACAGCCAACGGTTGTCACTATTTTTTCGGATACGGCGATACGTGCTCATGATTTAGATGAGTCTAAAGCACTAGAAGCTAAGCAAAGAGCAGAAGAGGAGATGGCTAATGCAGATACGGATCATGATATTACATCAACACAGGCTGCTTTAGCCGAGTCTATGGCTCAGTTGCAATTAATTTCTAAGATGAGAGTAAAGAAGCGTTAAACGCAAATAACTTTTAAATCTTAGCTTGTATTGTTGATAAATTTAACGCCTTCTTTTTAGAAGGCGTTTTTGTTTAACAAGTACACCACAAGCAAAGTTAATTATTTCATCATTCGGCCTTTCCACCTAGTGACAAGACACTTCAAATTCTAAAAAGCCCAGTGCCTGAAATTTATCATACTAGGTATTTAGCCATCGCAGTCTCATAGTTATCTTGTGCTTTTAGAATGAAGTCACACACCTCTCTGACAGCACCGTGACCACCTTTTTTATCAGTAATAATACAGGCATTTTCTTTAACTAAGTCATGGGCATTTGCTACTGCAATTGGTAGACCAACTTGTCGCATGACAGGCAAGTCAATAATGTCATCACCAACATAAGCGACTTGATCTGCACTGAGACTTAATTTCACAAGCAACTCATTATAAGCAATTAATTTGTCACTTTGACCTTGGTAAAAGTGCTCAATTTTTAAGTTGCTCATTCGGTGCGCAACATTTGGTGAATTTCTAGCACTAATGATTGCAGGTTCTACACCATATTCATTGAGTAGCTTAATGCCTAATCCGTCTAATGAGTTAAAGCGTTTTAGCTCAATCCCTTCATCTGAAAAAAATAGCCCACCATCAGTAAGCACACCATCAACATCAAAAATAATTAGTTTAATTTTTTTAGCACGTAAATAGGCTTTGTTTAATAAATTCATGTTATTTTTCTCCAAATAAAGGCAGCACCAGGATCAGTTTTTCTGCCCGGTGCTATATCGCTATGCCCAACAATATTAGCAATGGGATAGTAATTTTTCAAAATCGATAATACGTTATTTAATGATTGATATTGTTGTGTTTCATAGTTAATATTGTCAGATCCTTCAAGCTCAATGCCGATTGAATAATTGTTACAATCTGGAACTTTGTTATAAATGGACTCACCCGCATGCCAAGCACGCTTATCAAAATCTACAAATTGTATTATTGAGCCATTTCGTTTAATTAGTAAATGGGCAGACACTTTAACATTTTTAATTGTTTCAAAATAAGCATGCTTGCTAGTATCAAGATTGTTGGTAAAAAAATCTTCGATATAATCATTATTAAACTCAGAAGGTGGTAATGATATGTTGTGAAGAACAATCAACGTTATTTCGCTATTTGGTGGACGCTGATTAAAGTTTTCAGAGGGGATTTGGACTGCTACATCTAGCTGATGATTAATAAGCATGTGACTGATTATAGCAGTTTAGTGGACTTCATTAAAATAACGCCCCCGCAGCATTAATCTAACCGATCCTGCTTCATCTGTAAATGAGCTACGCTTATGTAAGATATTGTTGCAAATTAGCCCTTGATTAGCGCTCATGGTATGAGAAAAATGATGTTCAGTGTTGCCACTTAATAGCTGATCAAGTATTTCCACAGCCTGTTTGATTTCATCTGAGTTGTAAAAATCTATGCTTTTTTTCCGTTGTGTATAGCGCATGTAAAGTTGATTGGTTTGATCGTCAATTAAATAAATTGGCCCCACTGATGTCTCTCGCCTAATCTCTCCATCAACAATATGTGCTGGGATGCTCATTGCCTTTGCATGGGTTAGTGCTTTGGCTACCTCTGGATTTTGTTCTCTTAGTAGTAAATAAATCATTTGGTGATCAATCCAACTATTCTCTCCACCACTTGACGCCGGATTGACGCAATACAATGAAAATGCACGTACTCGATTTTCTATTGCATTGTAATAACCATCAGTATGCCAACCTATGGCACGATTAGTATAAGGAATGAATTCAGCTTGATGCTCAGCTTCACTTTGAGTGATGTGAGCTAAGCCTTGATTTTCAACATACAAATGTGCATCAAAATCCTCTAGCCCAAATTGTTGATTAAAGCTGACTAAATCTTTTTCATAATGCTGTAATTGCTGCGTTTGAAATAAAGCGAAGTTATTATGCTCGCACAACTTAACAATCTGTTTTTTTTCAGCTTGCGTTAGTTGTTTAGGATTGTTAATTTCTATCAGGCAGTCTTCAATCTGAGTTACCGCTTTAGCAAGTTTTTCATCTCGCCAAAACTGGTAATCATCATTAGAAACTAGAATGTTAGCCATTAATTCGTTTATTAATAAACCACTGTTGCGCAATTGAAAGGATGTTGTTGACTACCCAGTAAAGTACTAATCCTGATGGAAACCATAGGAAAAATATTGTAAACACAAAAGGCAGCGCCATCATGATTTTCGCTTGCATTGGATCTGGTGGTGGCGGGTTTAATTTTTGTTGAACAAACATACTTACACCCATGATCAATGGCAAGATATAGAATGGATCTGGCGCAGATAAATCAATCAAATACCAGAATGGCGTTTGACGCAATTCAACCATCTCTAGTAGCACCCAGTACAGTGAAATAAATACAGGGATTTGCACTAAGATCGGTAAACAACCTGCTGCAGGATTAATCTTTTCTTTTTTATACAGCTCCATGGTTTTTTGACCCATCTTCTGTTTGTCATCGCCATAAGTCTCTTTCAGCTTGGCCAATCTTGGAGAAAGCTTCCGCATGCCAGCCATTGAGCGATATGATTTTTCACTAAGCTTATAGAAGGCTAGCTTGATTAAAATCGTTAGAATTATAATGGCATAACCCCATGACTGTACAAAGGAATAGATCCAATGCAGTACTTCAGATAACGGCTTGGCGATAATAAACAAAATGCCATAATCAACTGTTTTATCTAATCCAGGCGCAAGTTCGTCAATACGCTCCTGTTCTTTAGGGCCGATATATAAAGCATTGGTACTGAGTGTTGTGGTGGCGCCTGGTGCAACACTTTGAGCAGGGTTGACAATAGTTAGCAAGTGCTTGCCGTTATTAATTTTAGAAGAGTAATTATGAGTATCTTGAGCTTCTGGGATCATGGCAACAAAGAAGTAATGTTGAATCATGGCCATCCAACCACCTTTAGAAGAGGTTTTTGGTTGCTCGTCAAATTCATCAAATGCTATCTTTTCATAAACCTCTTGGTCGTCATATTTTGCACCACCTGTATAGGTTGGCATCATCATGTTCGATTGATCTAAAGCATTTCGAACAAGCTGGGTATAACTAGTAACATTAATTGCATTATTGGAATTGTTGCTGACTTGATAATCTACCTTAACAACATAGCTACCCCTGGTGAAGTGATAGTTTTTAGTCACTAACGTGCCGTTTTCACCCTTCCAAACCAAGGGAACGGTTAAGCTGTCGCCTTGCATTTGGTAGTGTGTTTGACCTGAGCTAAAGAATGAGTGGTGAGTTGGCATTTTCTTGCTTGGTAATAAGCCGCTTTGTGCCTGGAATAACCCCCCAAATTTATCGCTTAGTAATTGAAATTTAGATTCAGAGCCAAGTTCAATTGGATAGTCATCAAGCCATGCGTTGGTAATGGTACCACCCTTATGGCTAATTTCTAATGTTAGTAAATCAGTATTAACTGTTACAAACGTACCACTAACAGCCTCCTTAGGGCTTGGTAAGTCAGGTGTTGCATTGATGTTAATTGCACTTGGAACGTTTAACTCTTGATCAACAATAGTTGGCGTATTGTTTGTCATTTGTTGTTGATAAATTAAGTTTCCACTGGAATCGACAGCATGTTGTCTATCCCATTGTTCTTTAAGTAAGAATAAACTAAGAAGAATGGCAATAATAAGGAAAAATTTTTGATTGTTCATCGGTATTTTGTATTAATTAAAGTTAAATTATTTTTTTGGCACAGGATCGTAGCCACCATCATGCCAAGGGTGGCATTTTCCAATACGCCTTGCACTTAAGGCAAATCCTCTGAAAAACCCATGATCTTTGACAGAATCATAGGCATATTGCGAGCAAGTCGGTTGAAACCTACAATTAGAGCCAATTAAGGGGCTGATAAACAGCTGGTAAAACTTGATTGGAATAAGTAATAGGTGGCGCATTATTTATCAACTACCTTGTGTAGTAGCACTGATAAATCTTGTGCAATGGTAGTGTTGTTAGCTGCTTTAGCATGCCTTGCCATCACCACAAATTCCCAATTATTAAGGGTAGCTTGTTGATGTCTAAAAGTTTCACGCGCAATACGTTTGAAGCGATTTCTTTCAATCGCTAGACGGTGTACTTTTTTAGAAATGGCAAGCCCAAGTTTGGCTTTTGTTGTGTCTGTCTTAACAGCCATAACCTGCCAATATTTTCCCCTAGTCATATTGCCATTGTTAAAAATGGATTTATATTCACCAGGTTTTAATATTTTAGATTGGCGGGTTAATCTAAAAGACATCTACAGAATGGTATTAAGCTGTTAAACGCTTACGACCTTTTCTTCTGCGTGAATTAACAATTGCGCGACCTGCTTTGGTGCTCATTCTTGATCTAAAACCGTGCTTACGTTTACGTTTAATTACACTCGGTTGGAAGGTTCTCTTTTGCTTCATAATGAATATCGCTCAATAAAATCTTGCAATTTTACCATAACTTAATGAAGCTTGTATTAACAGTAGTGAATATAGATTCTAATGCTTATAGAATCTAATGGCAGCATAAGGTGCTACAATAACTCTTAATCTGAAGTTTGTCATAAGGGCTTGAATGGATCTGATTTATTGGTTACTATTGTTAAAGGCGCCAAATTTAGGTGTTAAGACATTTTACAAGGCATTGCGATATTTTGAATCGCCACAGCAGGTTTTTACCTCAAGCCACACTGAACGAGTTAATTCAGGATTATTTCGCAAGCAAACACTAGAATATCTTATGACGACTGATATCTCTTCAGTGCAAGCTGATATTGATTGGGTCAAGGCTGATGACTGCCACATACTTACACTCATTGATAAGGATTATCCGCCACAACTTAAAGCTATTTCTGATCCGCCACCTATACTATATGTCAGGGGTGATGTTAAATGCTTGTCAGCACCACAGCTTGCCATTGTTGGTAGTAGAAATCCAAGTACTGGCGGTAAGCAGAATGCACACGATTTTTCCAATCGGCTGGCAAAATTAGGGTTGGTTATTACATCAGGAATGGCTAGTGGTATTGATGCACAGGCGCATATTGGCGCATTAGAAGCGCAAGCAAATACCATTGCCGTTTGCGGCACAGGGCTGGATAGGATTTATCCTGCTAAGCATAAGTCGCTGGCCCATCAGATCTCCATGCAAGGTGCATTAGTGTCTGAATTTTTTATAGGAACAGCGCCAGTGGCCAGTAACTTTCCGAGGCGAAACCGTATTATTAGTGGCTTAAGTTTAGGCGCTTTAGTGGTGGAAGCTAGCATTAAAAGTGGCACCATGATTACTGCAAGATTGGCTGCTGAGCAGGGTAAGGAAGTGTTCGCAATTCCTAGTTCAATTCACAATCCTTTGGCCGAAGGTTGTCATGAGCTAATTAAGCAAGGGGCAAAATTAACCAGCGATATTGACGACATTATTAACGAGCTTCCACAGGGCTTATTAGGCGACATATCGCCTGTAAAAATTGATCGATCAACAAAAGAATTGGACAAAACAGACCTTAACGTATTAAAATGCCTCAGCTATGAAGCTTTAACAGTTGATCAATTGGTTGAAAAAACCAAGCTTAGCCCACAAGTAGTAATGCAAGAGTTGTTGTTATTAGAACTTGACAACCAAATTGAAAAGACTAGCTCGCAAGGCTATATATTAATTAAATAAACCAATATGACACATAATATTCTCGATGTTTTAACCTATATGTTTGATTACCTCTTTGAAGAAGCTGAACAAGATGACGCTCATGAAATTGACGATCTTGAATTAAAAGCACATTTGTCCGATGCAGGCTTTGACATTGCTGGCATAGATAAGGCACTAAACTGGCTTGAAAATATTGCTGCATTGCAAGATGGAAAAATCAAACCTTTCAATACAGTGTATAGCTCAAGCATGCGCATTTACACGCAAGCTGAGCAGAGCAAATTAGATTCAAAATCACGTGGTTTTTTATTGTTTATGGAAAACATTGGTCAGCTAGATGCTAACCAGCGTGAAATGATTATTGAGCAAGTGATGTCATTAGGCGAAGCAAAAATTGATCTAGAAGATCTTAAGTGGGTGGTGATGATGGTACTAGGTAACAGTGTCGACGGTGAAATATCAGCACAATGGCTTGAGTCTATTGTTTTTCTTGACGAAAAACGCACACTACAATAATGGCTAAAAATCTAGTAATTGTCGAGTCCCCTGCCAAAGCAAAGACCATTGAAAAATTTCTAGGCAAAGATTATGTTGTTAAGTCTAGCATTGGACATATCCGTGATATGCCAAAGAAAAATATGGGCATCGATATTGAAAATAATTTCGAGCCGACTTATGAAGTAACAGCAGACAAAAAGAAAGTAGTTGCTGAGCTACGTAAGGCTGTTAAAGTGGCTGAAAAAGTCTATCTTGCAACGGACGAGGATCGCGAAGGTGAGGCTATTGCTTGGCATTTGCTGGAAGCCTTAAAACTTCCGAGAGATACCCCAAGAATCGTTTTTCACGAGATTACTAAGGGCGCTATTACCAATGCTATTATCAAGCCAAGAACGGTAGATTATGATTTGGTTGATGCTCAGCAAGCGCGTCGCATTATTGACCGATTGGTAGGTTTTGAAATATCTCCAGTACTATGGCGCAAAATTTCAGGTGCACGATCAGCGGGGCGTGTTCAATCGCCAGTGATGCGATTGGTGGTTGAGAGGGAGCGAGAAATTACCAAACATACTTCTGTTTCAACTTACAAAGTTAAAGCAGAGCTAGTCAATGATAGTGGTGAATTGGTTGATGTCAAACTCAATAGAGATTTTGAATCAAAAGACGATGCATTGGCATTTTCCACTAAGCTTTTATCGGCTGATTTAAGTGTTTCTTCCATTGAAAAAAAACCTTCTAAACGCTCACCTAAAGCACCATTTATCACCTCTACCTTACAACAAGAGGCATCGCAAAAGCTTGGGTTTTCAGTTAAGCAAACCATGACAATTGCACAAAATCTATATCGCGAAGGCTCAATTACCTACATGAGAACAGACTCATTTACCTTGTCTGAAACAGCAATTGAAGCCGCAGGAAAGGTGATTGAGCAAGAGTTTGGCTCTGAGTATCATAACGCTAGGCGTTTTAAAACAAAGGATGCAGGTGCACAAGAGGCGCATGAAGCTATTCGCCCAACAGACTTAACCAAGTCAAGTATTTATGGTGTAGATGAGCAAACTGCTCGACTGTACAGCTTGATTTATAAGCGTACGCTAGCATCACAAATGAGTGATGCCAAATTACAGAAAACCCAAATTAAAATTGGCTTATCAAATACAGACGAAATATTTTTAGCCAACGGTGAAATCCTAACCTTCCCTGGATTTTTAAAGGTTTACGATTACCTATCAGCTGATGATAAATTATTACCAGACCTTAAAGAAGGTGAGCAATTAACACTAGCAAGCTTCTCTGCAAGAGAAAGCTTCTCACGTGCTAAGCCAAGATACACAGAAGCTTCTTTGGTTAAAAAAATTGAAGAGATGGGCATTGGCAGACCATCTACTTTTGCAACTATGGTGTCAACGGTTCAAGATCGAAACTACGTAACCAAGGAAACTCGAGAGGGTTTTGAGCGTGAGTATGAATTAATCGAAATCGAAGATGGTCGTGTAGTAGAGTCTAAGCCAAGTGAGACAACAGGCGCAGAAAAAAATAAGCTATTCCCAACTAACGTGGCATATCTACTTAATGATTTCTTGGTGAAAAACTTTAGCAATATTATTGACTATGCGTTTACTGCAAAACTAGAATCAGATTTTGATACGGTTGCTACTCAAAATGTGCCCTGGAAAAATGTCGTTAAAAATTTCTATGAGCCATTTCATGCTCAAATTGAGGAAGCTGCCAATATTTCCAGAGAAGAGACGCACGGCATGCGTGAATTGGGCAAAGACCCTAAATCTGGCAAGCCGGTTAGTGTTCGTTTTGGGCGTTATGGTGCATTTGCGCAAATTGGCCACAAAGATGATGAAGATAAGCCTACTTTCGCTGCACTTAGAGGTACGCTGGATATTGAAAGTATCAAATTAGATGAGGCGTTAGAGTTATTTAATATGCCACGTACCGTTGGTGAAACAGACGATTTTGGTGTAATTAAAGCAAACTATGGCCGTTTCGGGCCTTACATACAATATGGAAAAAAATACGTTTCTTTAAAAGAGCATATCCCTGAAGATGTTAGCCTAGAGACTGCATTAGAGCTTATTGCGGCTAAAGAAAAATTTGATGCTGAGCGTATTATTAAAACTTTTGAAGATTCTGATATTCAGGTGCTGAATGGTCGTTTTGGTCCTTATGTTTGGAATGGTAAAAAGCGTGGAAAGGGCCAAAAAAATATCACCATCAAAAAAGTTTTTGGCGATAAAGATCCGGTTGATTTAACTCTTGATGAATGTAAAAAAGCCATCTCTGGCAAGTTGAAGCCAAAAGCTAAGGCCAAGAAGGCTAAAAAGGCTGCACCTAAAAAGGCTGCACCTAAAAAAGCTGCTGCTAAAAAGGCTGCACCTAAAAAAGCTGCTGCTAAAAAGGCTGCACCTAAAAAAGCTGCTGCTAAAAAGGCTGCACCTAAAAAAGCTGCTGCCAAGAAAAGCGCCAAACCATCATAGACTTATTATCGCACAGTCTTTTGTTGTTGTTGCGGTGTAAAATGCAAAGCATTTATTGATAAACACAAACTTATAATGTTACTAATTAGCGAAATAATGATTGGCAATCCACAAATCGATAACTTTGAAGAGTTGGTTGTGACACTTAGAGCAATTGCAAAATCATCTGACGAGCGTTTTTTTCGTATGGATGTAAAGCCTGATTATGCAGACGTACCTGACAACTGGGAAGACCGTCTAGAAGCGGCCTTCTACTAAAGGAAAACTCATGGGAAAATACCTAAATAAAGAGCAAATTTTTGACGCAGAAGATGGCGAGGACATGTACGCTAATGAAGAGCAATTAGTTGCCCGTCTAGATTTTTTTGAAAAGCAATTAATGGATCAAACTGCTGATACAGCGGTAGAGGACAAGATCAACACCTTGTTAGAAATTGCACGAATTCAGGTGGAGCGATACAAAGGTGCTGATGCTTGGGAAAGAGCCATGACAGCATTTGATTTGGCCAAAGAAAATGAACTTTGGGAGCTGGCAACAGAAGCTTGTGATGCAATGTTTTTATCTGAAGGTCCGGACGCTTTAAAAGCATTAGGCCATGCATTATGGTTGGGCGTTACCTTTCCTATTGATGCAGAAATTACAGTTGCAATGTTGCAGCATTTGGTTGAAGAGTCTCCTAAAGGGGCTGACACTAAAGCCTATGCGGCAGCTACAGCACACTATATCGTTTCCGTGCGTCGTGGCACTGACGATGATTTAACCTTCTTTGCTTCGCAAATGATTGCATCAGTTGCAGACGAACATTCGCACGTATCAGACCAGTCTACATTTGATTTGTGGCGTAAAACATTACAATTAGACAAGCCTGAAGTATTCCTATCTAAACTTTCTAGCGCGATTGATCAGCTAGTAGGTGAAGATTGGTGGGTTGATCGTGATGCTATCAGGGCTAAATTAGACGCTGAAGGAAAATAAATGAAAATTAAAATTTGCGGATTTACTCAAGCACAAAATGCACGTGATGCAGCGATGCTTGGTATTGATGCAATTGGTTTAGTTTTCTATGAAAAATCCCCAAGACATGTTGATATCAATCAAGCATTAGATATTGTTCGTGCGCTACCTCCTTTTGTTAATAGAGTGGGATTGTTTGTTAATGCAGACTCGCATTTTATTGATGAGGTTCTATGCGAAGTGCCTCTTGATACTTTGCAATTTCATGGTGATGAAACACCAGAGCAGTGCGCACAATATGCCATGCCATTTGTTAAGGCTTTACGCGTTAAAGAGCAAACAAACATTATTCAATTAGCTCAAGATTACCAGCAAGCAAGCGGATTGTTATTGGATGCTTATCATCCAAGCAGCTACGGCGGCACTGGCGATCAATTTGATTGGAGTCTGGCAAATGTTGAGATTGATTTACCAATCATCTTGGCGGGTGGTCTTACGCCTGATACTGCTCATCAAGCAGTTAGTCAAGTTAACCCATATGCGCTAGATGTATCTAGTGGAGTTGAAAGCGCTAAAGGCATTAAAGATATTGAAAAAATTAAGCAATTTATTAAACAAGCAAATTTATGAGTACTTATAACTTACCAGACGATAAAGGCCATTTCGACAAATTTGGCGGCGTTTTCATCGCAGAAACTTTAATGACAGCAATTACCGAGCTGCAAGAGGCGTATGCAAAATATAAGAATGATGAAGCGTTTATCCGTGAATTTGAGCATGATTTAAAACACTATGTTGGTCGTACAACACCGCTTTATCATGCTGAAAATTTAAGTAAAAAATTAGGTGGTGCGCAAATATACCTAAAACGTGAAGATCTAAATCACACTGGCGCACATAAAGTTAACAACACCATCGGTCAGGCGCTCTTAGCCAAACGCATGGGCAAGACTCGTATTATTGCTGAAACAGGCGCAGGCCAGCACGGTGTTGCAACTGCAACAGTTGCAGCAAGACTAGGCATGGAATGCGTGGTTTATATGGGTGAGGTGGATGTTGCACGTCAGGCGCTTAATGTATTCAGAATGAAGCTTCTTGGTGCAACTGTGATTCCAGTAACCTCAGGTTCTAAAACCTTAAAAGATGCGCTGAATGAAGCCATGCGTGATTGGGTCACTAACATAGACGACACTTTCTACATTATTGGTACTGTCGCGGGGCCACACCCATACCCAATGATGGTACGTGATTTTCAATCAATCATTGGTAAAGAGGCTAAAGTGCAATTTGCTGATCAAGTCGGTGGCTTGCCAGATGCCTTAGTTGCCTGTGTAGGTGGTGGTTCAAACGCGATTGGCTTATTCTATGAATTCATTGATGATAAATCCGTAGATATTTATGGCGTTGAAGCGGCTGGACATGGCCTTGATAAAGGCCCAACAGCGCACGCTGCACCTTTGTGTGCCGGTAGTGTAGGTGTTCTTCATGGTAATCGTACTTACCTTATGGAAGATGAAAACGGCCAGATTATCGAAGGCCATTCTATTTCTGCAGGATTAGACTATCCAGGTGTGGGGCCTGAGCATGCCTATTTAAAAGATTCTGGCCGTGCACAATACGTAGCAATTACTGACAAAGAGGCGCTAGATGCATTTCATACGCTCACGAGGGTTGAGGGCATCTTGCCAGCATTAGAGTCTTCTCACGCTGTAGCGTACGGAATTAAGCTTGCACAAGAGCTCGGCAAAGATAAAAATATTATTATTAATCTTTCAGGTCGTGGCGATAAGGATATTCATACCATCGCTGAGATCGAGGGCATTGAATTTTAGTGATGCTGAGCAATTTATTTGCTTATACCTTTAGGTGTTAAAGGCTGCTTTTCACCAAACTCTTTGTTGTCTAAATTCTAAAAATCAGTTACTTATAATTCATAATCCCTTGCTTTTTAAAACTCCTTGCGTCTCGATTTTGAACGAAAATAACCACTTAAAACAGAAATAAATCTAATTTATGGTTAAAAATTTAGAATATTTTACGAATTAATGCGTAAAAATAGTGTTTTTTAGTCAATTTATTACATAACTAACTACTTTTTAATAAAAAATAGTCTATTTTTATAAATTTTATCTAATTTTTTTATAATATAAACATCTTCCAATATGATCCATATGCTAGAATTGTGTATCGATTATTTTTTGAAGAGGTAAAAAGTGAACAAGAAATCTATTGTTAATTTATTTGTAAGCTTAGCTATTGGCTTAGGGATTGTTTTATCTTCTACGGTTTTGGCTAAAAACCCAAATATGGCAGTCAGTAAGAGAGACAGTAACGGCGATGGAAAGGTGAGTAGAGATGAGTGGGATAAGTCACCTTTTGTGTTTAAAAAAATTGACCTTAATAAAGATGGCTACCTTACAGTAGAAGAGTTTGCTAAGAAGTTTGGTATGAGCGGACCAAGTGATGGAAAAGGTGGGAAAACAGTCGCTAATTCATTAGATGAATCTAATGTTATTATTGCAGATGTGCATATGCACCCAGCATCACATCATCCAGCTGATCAGCTGACTTGGATGAACCGAAATGGGGTTAAATGGGCCGGATTGGGCACAATGAAAGATCATAATATAGATCGTTTTAGTATGATTATGGGCGAAAGGTATATTCCTTTTGGCGGACAAGGCCCTATGGATGAAATTTATTCGCAGCACGGAAGCGAAGGAGTTGAAGATAAGAACAACACTCTGTTTGAGTCAATGATGGAAGAGTTAGAGGCAGATTTTGAAAGCGGGAGAATTAAGGGTATTGGTGAAATCTTTGCAAACAATAGGACAACCAACCCTAGACCAGGTTTTAGACGTAAAACACGTGTTGATGCGCCAACTTATCGCGCCATGTTGGATCTGGTTGAAAAATATGGCGGTGCAATGTCAATGCATGTTCAGTGGGACCAAGATTCTATTGAACAGCTCGGTGTTTTAGCTGACCATAATCCAAATGGCAATATTATTTGGGCACATTGTGGCAACGATGGATCGGCATACGATGTGCGTAAGGTGTTAAAAAGCCATTTAAATATTTACTGTGATCTTTCTGCTAGAAGTAAGCCTAAATTATCAGATTGGGTGATAAATAAGAGACCCCAAGCAGAGATCTTTACCTCATATAGTCTAAATGGATCTTGGAAAGATTTAATTGAAGAAATGCCAAATCGTTTTATGGTTGGTACAGATACTAAAGGTGGGTCAAAATATGATGGAGGAATTAGAGCTATTAGAAATGGCCTTCTGTCGAATTTAAGTCAAGAAACTGCAGAGAAAGTTGCTTATAAAAATGCACAGAATCTATTAGACTTACACTAATTTTTACTGCGTATTGTTAGCCACCAGGTTAACATTATAAATTGCAGTATTAATAATGGAAGAACGGATAGCAGTACCACTTCCCAGCTGAAGTTAAAGACAAACCAGCCGGCTGATAGCGAAGCGATGGCCTGCAGGCTAAAAATTAAAAAGTCGTTGAGCGATTGAACTTTGAATTTTTCATGTTCGTGATAGGTGCTAGGTAATAAACTGGTGCCACCGATGAATAAGAAATTCCAACCCAGTCCTAATAAGATGAGTGCCATCCAATAGTTGTCTAAAGCATGGCCCGTGTAGGCGATGGCAATACATACAAAATACAGTAGCACACCTGCAATCATCATTTTACTAAGCCCTAATAGTTTGACGATGAATGGCGTAAATAGGGAGGGTAGAAACATGGCAATGACGTGTGATTGGATAACGAATTTGGTGTGTTCAAGTGAAAAGTTATCAATGATGTGCATACTCATTGGCGTTGCAGTCATGATGTAACTCATTACTATATAGCCAACAGCGGCGCTGGACATGGCAATAATGAATACGGGCTGTTTGATGATGACAGATAAACCACGAGCAGGAATATCTTGTGTTTCATCAGTAACCATGGTTTGTTGGTAAAACCATAAAAATGCAAAAGCAAGAAAAAAACAGCCACTTAACAAAACAAAAGAGCCAACAAAGCTTGTGTCAAATATGTCCTTTCCTAGGGTGGCTAATTCAGGCCCTAAGAAAGCAGAGACTAAGCCGCCAATCAGTACTGCTGAAGTGGCCGTCGCTCTAAGATTTTCAGAAACACTTTCAATTGCAGCAAACCTAAACTGATTCATAGTGGCTGTGGTAATGCCAAATAGAAAAGTGGCCATGCAGAATAAGTAGAAAGATTCAATTATGAGCGCGGTAATGGCTAACGATATAATTACCAATGTGTACACACAAACGCCGAGAAAGGTTCGGCGTCGGCCAATGATGGACATGATTCGATTAATCGGAATAATGCCACTCGCGGTGCCAACCACAATCATTGCCACGGGCAACGTAGATAGGCTTTCAACTGGCGCTAAGGATTGACCAATAATGCCGCCTAAAAAAATTACAAAAACACTGAGTGACATAAACAATGACAAGCTGGCTGTCAGTATCCAGACGTTGCGCGGTAGTGCAAACATTTATTTCTTAGTAGGGCGTTGCCAGTTTTTTAGAGTGGTTTGTTTAGATCGGCTTAAGCTAAGTTGATTATCTGGCACGTCTTTGGTGATGGTTGATCCAGCACCAATGGTGGCATTTTTACCAATGGTGACTGGAGCGATGAGTTGCGTGTCTGAGCCGACGAATGCACCGTCTTCAATCGTAGTTTGGTGTTTATTGACGCCATCATAATTACATGTAATTACGCCAGCACCGATATTAACCTCTGAGCCTATAGTAGTGTCACCAACATAACTTAAATGCGAGACTTTTGAGCCTTTGCCAATGGTAGATTTTTTTACCTCGACAAAATTACCAATTTTCGCATTTTCACCAATATTGGCCTCTGGGCGAATTCGAGCGAATGGACCAATTGATGCACCATTGCCAATGAGGGCGTCTTCAATGACAGAATTTGGAAATATAACTACATTATTGCCGATTTTAGTGTTTTTTATATTGCAGTTAGCTGCAATTGTCGTATTATTTCCTAGTGAAACATCGCCTTCAATCACTACATTGATATCGATCTCACAATCTTGGTCAAAATTTAGTGTGCCTCGACAATCAAAACGTGCCGGATCTTTTAGTGTTAATCCTTGCTGCATAAAGCTAACAGCTTGATTTTTTTGAAAGACTCTTTCTAGCTCTGCAAGTTGTACTTTGTCATTAACGCCTGCCACTTCAAATTCATCAGTGGTGATAATAGATTCAACAATTTTTTTATCATTAACGGCAGACTCGATGATATCGGTTAAATATAATTCACCCTGAGCATTGTCTGAATTTAAGGCAGCCAAGTATTTTTTAAGTAATTGTGTGTTAACCGCCATAATGCCAGTATTAGCTTCGCAAATTTCAAGCTGCTCTGCATTAGCATCTTTTTGTTCAACAATAGCTTGAATGATGTTGTTATGACGAACAATGCGACCATAGCCAGTTGGATTATTTAATATAACAGACAACAAAGCGATACCAGAATCTTCTGCAGCGTTAATGAGCTGTCCTAACGTTTGAGGCTGAATAAGCGGTACATCACCATACAATACTAGCGATATCGAATCGTCCTCAATATGTGGCATGGCTTGCGCAACCGCATGACCAGTACCAAGCTGTTCTACTTGCTCAACCCAGTTGATTGAATCATCATTAATTGTTTGTTGAACTTGGTCGCCACCAAAGCCATAAACTACGTGCACTTTTTGGCTAATGGCTTTAGCCTGAACCAGAACATGCCCTAATAAGGTGTTATCAGATAAGGTTTGTAACACCTTTGGTTTTGATGAGTTCATGCGCGTGCCTTTGCCCGCTGCAAGAATAATAGCGTGAATATTGTTCATTTAAAAGTCTTCTACAATAGGGTTTTGGTCTAAATATTCTTCAGTAACACCTGGCACAATAAAGCTTATAGTGCCAACAACTTGCCCATCTTTACGACCTACGTTATAAATAACAGCACGCATTTTTAAAGGGGCATCATTGAAAATTTCGGAAAATTTTTGAGATTTTCTTGATTGAGTGACAAACTCATCTTTACTGATAAAAGTATATTTAATGCGAAGTTTTTGATAGGCTTCATTTTCAAATTCAGCAATCATTTTAGTGAATTCATCTTTATTAAATGTATTGCTACTCACCTCTAAAATGTCAAACTTATCGGCGCCATCTTCAATTAAGACCAAATCAAATTGTGTTTTAAGCACGTGGAACATTTTTTTAATTTTGCCAACATCACTAAGCGGCATCATTAATAAAACTGATACCAAACGATCTCCAAGAAAGCGAAATGCAAGCTCTGCACTTTCACCAGCTAATGAGTGTTTTTGCAAACATAAAGTGCCTTGTTCGTATCGATCAGAGCAGTCTTCTAGAGGATGTGATTTTTGTAAAAAGACTTTTGGCATGCCGACTAAGTATTGCTTATAAAGTCGGATTTGTTCATTGGCAACACTTGGTGTGGCGAATAAAAATAATAAACTTAATAGTAGTAAGCGCTTCATACAATAAACCATTTTAACTTGACTTATATTGTAAACGCTTACACCCGTAAATATAATAAAATTGCCTGATATGAGTAATTCTTGTTTTCACTGTGGGCTAGAGGTCACTAACTACAATCGCATTCAGGCGAATATCAATCAATCATCCCATGATTTTTGTTGTGCGGGCTGCGCGAGCGTGTGTCAAACTATCTATCAGAGTGGCTTGGGCGCTTTTTATCAGCAGCAAACCAGCTCAATTTTGCCAGCAGTAGATCTTGAATATCCACTTGAATTTTATGATGCACCAGCTTTTCAGCAGCCATTTTTAGAGGTTGCTGACGAAGGCGAAAAGATTATCACCTTAATCAGTGACACCATTCATTGTGCTGCTTGCGTATGGTTAATTGAGAAATCTATTGGCTCACTATCGGGTGTAAATTGGGTTAGAGCCAGCCTGACTGATAAACGTATTAGAATTAGCTGGCAAGAGGGAGATGTTCAATTATCAGACATTATGCAGCGTCTGGCCGATTTGGGCTACAGTGCTATGCCGTATGAGCAAAATATAGCTGAAAAAATCGCTAATAAGTCTAATAAGGCCATGCTCTATAAAATTGGCTTTGCAGCATTTACCATGATGAATTTATTGTGGATCTCTATTGCTATGTATACGGGAGCAAGTGATGGCAAGTATTATCACTATTTCCAATGGCTTGGATTTGCACTGGCAACACCAACTTTGTTTTATTCAGGTCTTGGATTTTTAACCAGCGCCTATAACGGCTTGAAAAATGGTGTGATGAATATGGATGTGCCGATCAGTATTGGCGCCTTAACAACTTATTTTTATTCAGTTTATGTGCTGCTTGGCTTTTCTGCCAAGGGCGAGGTTTATTTTGATACGGTCGTGAATTTTATCTTTGTGATTTTGATTGGTCGATATCTGGAGAGCTCGGCTAAAAAATCATCTATTTCCGCATCCAGCTCTTTGCAGCAGCTTCAGCCGAAAGTTGCCCTAGTCATAAAAGCTGACGAGGAGATTATCACCCCGATTAGCGCTATTGGCATTAATGATCGAGTTTTGATTAAGCCAGGTGAGCGCATTCCAGTTGATGGGCGTGTTGTATTTGGCGCTAGTGAGGCTGATGAATCGTTACTCACAGGAGAATCTAAACCAATTACTAAGGGTGTGGGCGATGAAGTATTTGCAGGTTCTGTTAATGGACAGGGCGCTTTAGAAATACTAGTTGAAAAAACATTGAAGCAATCTGTCTTAGGAAAGATTGTAAGTTTGGTAGAAAATACCCAACATAATAAAAGTTCAATTGTTTGTAGCATTGATAAAATTATTCCGTATTTTGTTGCCATTACGCTACTACTGGCAACAGCTACTTTTATTTATTGGTATCCACAAGACTTTGATCTAGCTTTGCTTAGTGCGACCAGTGTATTGATTATTACTTGCCCTTGTGCGTTTGGCCTGGCAACACCAATGAGTATTGCTGTGGCAAGTGGTGTGGCCATTAAAGACAAAATTTTGATTAAAAATAGCGATGCCTTTGAAGTGTTGGATCAAGTAGATTGGGTAGTCTTTGATAAAACCGGAACCTTAACGCTGGGTGAGTTTGAAATTACTCAGATAGAATCTGATCGAACAGATTTTATTCAAATTATGGCTAGCATTGAAAAGCGCTCTGAGCACCCATTAGCCAAGGCAATTGTGGAACAATATAATGATAAACTTTTAAGTATTTCTGAGTTTATCTCAATACCAGGTCAAGGTGTAAGCGCCACTATTGAAGACCAGGTATATAAGGTTGGACGCTTATCATTTGTAAATGATGATCATCAGGTGGATCAACAGATGTTGGATAAATCTAAACAAATCGAGCACGAAGGGGCGAGTTGTATTTGGTGCTCTAGTCCACAAGGTGTTTTAGGCTTTGTGGCGTTATCAGATCAAATAAAGGCTGATGCCAAAATGGTTGTTAAACAATTACAAGTGCTAGGTAAGCAGGTGAGTATTTTAAGTGGTGATAGCCAAGCAGTCACTGAAAAAGTAGCCAATTATTTGAACATTAAGCATATTGTTGCTCAAGCGTTACCAGTTGATAAAGCAAACTATATTAAACAGTTACAAGAAAAGCAGTGTGTCTTAATGATTGGCGATGGCGTGAATGATGCGCCTGCTTTAGTACAAGCAGATACCAGTATGGCGATTGGATCGGGTAGTGATGTTTCTGTTAATCATTCAGATGTGGTGTTGTTAAAACCTACCTTGTCGCCCATTATTACAATGATTAATTTGGCCAAACGCACCAATCGAGGCATCAAACAAAACATTGTTTTTGCATTAATGTACAATGCCTTAATGGTGCCATTAGCAATGATGGCCATGATTACACCGCTATTTGCCGCGATTGCAATGCCGATTAGTTCGCTCATTGTTATCGGTAATGCAGCGCGACTTAGAAATAAACAAAACAAATTTATAAAAAATAAAGTGCTGAGGTGCAAATAGTATATAATTTGTCCTCTTTCAAGATTTAACATTATTAAGCACATGAAAACAGATATTCACCCTAATTACGACACCGTTAAAGTAGTTTGCTCTTGCGGTAATACATTCGAAACACGCTCAACTATTGGTAAAGAAGAGTTACACCTTGATGTTTGTTCAAGCTGTCATCCTTTCTATACTGGTAAGCAAAAAATCATGGATAGTGCTGGCCGTGTTGAGAAGTTTAAATCACGTTTTGGTGCGTTTAAGCGATAAGCTTAACGGATTGACAAAAAAGCCACATTTATGTGGCTTTTTTTATGCCTGATTGCATGGGATTTTTAGCTAAATATCGTTATAATTATGGCATTCATTTTTTATACATAATCCCATGTCATTTGATTACATAAACGCTTTATTAAAGAAACCAACAACCCGTACACCAATTTGGGTTATGCGCCAAGCAGGCCGTTATTTGCCAGAGTATCGTGCAACACGCCAACAAGCTGGTGACTTCATGAGTTTATGTAAAAATCCTGAGTTGGCATGTGAAGTAACCATGCAGCCAATGGATCGATTTGATTTGGATGCTGCTATTTTATTTTCAGACATTTTGACCATTCCTGATGCGATGGGATTGGGTTTGTATTTCAGTGAAGGCGAAGGTCCTAAATTCAAGCGACCACTTAAAACTTTGGCAGATATTGAAGCCATTCCTTCAGAAGTTAATAATGACTTAGCTTATGTTTTTGATGCTGTATCAACCATAAAAACAGCCTTAGGTGATCGTGCACCATTGATTGGTTTTAGTGGTAGTCCATGGACGCTGGCTACTTATATGATCGAAGGTGGCAGTAGTAAAACTTTTGCCAAAACAAAAGCGATGTTATTTAATGATCCAAAGATGTTACATTTATTACTAGATAAATTAGCTGACAGCGTTATTGCTTATTTAGATCAACAAGTCTTGAGTGGTGTGGACAGCCTAATGGTATTTGATACTTGGGGTGGTGTACTCTCTAAAGCTAATTATTTAGATTTTTCGTTGAGCTATATGCAGAAAATTGTGAATGGTGTTAAAGCGAAACACCCAAATACACCGATTACTTTGTTTAGTAAGAACGGCGGAAAGCACCTTAATGAAATTGCCGGTACGGGCTGTGACGGTGTTGGTATTGATTGGACAGTTGAGCTTGGCGATGTTGAGCGTCAGATTGGTAGTCAAGTTGCCATTCAGGGTAATTTAGATCCAGCAGTGATGTACGCTACACCTGAAATTATCAGAGCAGAAGTTAAAAAGGTATTAAGCCAATTTAAAGGCGATACCGGTCACATCTTCAATTTAGGTCATGGCATCACACCTGATGTTGATCCTGAAAACATGAAAGTATTGGTGGATGCTGTTCACGAATTTAGCGCTAAATAATTATGTCAAGATTAGCCCAAGTATTTTCTAATTTACCTAAGGGTCAAAAGGCTTTTATTCCTTTTATTACTGCTGGTGATAGTGGTTTAGAAAACACTTTTGAGCTTATGCTAACCTTGGTTGATAATGGTGCTGACATCATTGAGCTAGGCGTGCCATTTTCTGATCCAATGGCCGACGGCCCAATGATCGCAAAATCGCATGAGCGTGCAGTGGCTGATGGCGTTAGTCTTAAAAATGTATTGACACTGGTTGAAAAATTTAGAGCTATAAACAACACAACAGCTATTGTGTTAATGGGCTATTTAAATCCAATTGAAGTATACGGTTACAAAGCATTTGCAAAAGATGCTCGGGCCAGTGGTGTTGATGGTGTGCTAGTTGTTGATATGCCACCAGAAGAGGCACAAGATCTTAAACAAGAGTTGGGCAACAATGGTATTGATTTTATTTTCTTGGTGGCACCAACTACCACCGACGCACGTATTGAATTTTTAGCTACCATTGCCTCAGGCTTTGTTTATTTTGTTTCGCTAAAGGGTGTGACAGGCGCAGGGCATCTAGATATCGATTCGGTAACGCATAATCTTGCTAGAATTCGCCGTTATATTGATTTGCCAGTAGGTGTTGGCTTTGGTATTAAAGATGCGACAACAGCAAAGGCAGTGTCTGAGAACGCCGATGCAGTGATTGTTGGTTCATCTCTAGTTGCATTTATTGAGCAGTATGCCAAGGATAAGGATAAAATGTTAGCAAGCGTTGGAAGTTTGGCAAAAGAAATTTCATCAGCAATTAAATAATTAAAACAAGGATTTAGACATGAGTTGGCTAGAAAAAATCTTACCCTCGATTACCAATGTTGTTAAAAAAAATATCCCAGAAGGCTTATGGAGTAAGTGCCCAAAGTGTGATGCAACCATTTACACCGAAGAGCTAAAAAGCACAACGTATGTTTGTCCTAAGTGTGATTACCACATGCGAATTTCTGCAAGAGTTCGAATTGAGAGTTTTTTAGATGAAGCAGGCCAAGAAGAGCTCGCTGCTAATTTAGAGGCTGTTGATCCGCTTACGTTTAAAGATCAAAAAAAATACAAAGATCGTTATTCTCAAGCGCAAAAAACCACTGGTGAGAAAGACGCATTAATTGTTAAAACTGGAACATTAAATGGCTTGAAAGTTGTTGTTGCAGCTTTTGAGTTTAAGTTTATGGGTGGTTCAATGGGCTCTGTTGTGGGCGAAAAATTTGTTCGCGCAGCAAAATACAGTCTTGAAACTGGCGCCCCGCTAATCTGTTTTTCAGCATCAGGCGGTGCTCGCATGCAGGAGGGTTTGTTCTCGCTTATGCAAATGGGAAAAACATCACTCATGGTTAAATTATTAAGTGACAAAAAAGTTCCATTTATCTCAATTTTGACAGATCCAACCATGGGCGGTGTGTCAGCTAGTTTTGCTATGTTGGGTGATATTCATATTGCTGAACCTAACGCCTTAATCGGTTTTGCAGGCCCTCGTGTGGTTGAGCAAACGGTACGCGAAGAATTGCCTGAAGGCTTTCAACGTAGTGAATTTTTGCTTGAAAAAGGCGCAATTGATATGATTGTTCATCGCCACGATTTACGTCAGCAGGTACATACAATATTAAGCGCTTGTACGTTTAATAATGGCTAGCTACAAAATTCACTATAAATTAAGCCATGCAAATGGCACGTTGGTTGATGAAGCTTGGGATGAGCCACTATTGTTTGAAATTGGCGATGGTCAGCTTGACCCTTGTTTAGAGCAATGCGTGCTTGATGCTAAACTTGGTGAATTGCAAACCTTTCTTTTGAGCTCTTCTGAAGCCTTTGGTGATAACTTTGATGAGGCTTTTCAAGTTATGCAGCGCAGTGACTTTCCAGCCGACATTAAATTAGAGCTAGATGCAGCAGTGGAATTTAACACACCCGCAGGTGATGCTTATGTAGGCTGTATAGATAGTATTGATGGCGAAGCAATTAGGGTTAATTTTAATCACCCATTGGCTGGTGCTGATGTGTCATTTCAAGTTCAAGTTCTGAATATTAATCAATGAAAATATTGTTAGCTAATCCTCGTGGTTTTTGCGCAGGTGTTGATCGTGCTATTGAAATTGTTGAGCGCGCACTCACAAAACATGGCAAGCCAGTCTACGTACGCAATGAAGTTGTACATAATAAATTCGTTGTTAATGACCTCAGGTCTAAAGGCGCTATTTTTGTTAAAGACATTGATGAAGTGCCTAACAATCAAGTTGTTATTTTTAGTGCACACGGTGTTTCTCAGTTAGTTAGAAAACAAGCTAAAGAACTTGATTCAACTATCTATGATGCCACTTGTCCATTAGTAACCAAGGTACATAAAGAAGTAGCACGTAAGCAAAAACAAAATGCACAGGTTATTTTAATTGGTCACAAAGGTCATCCTGAAGTGGAAGGCACATTAGGCCAAAGCCACAAAGGTGTAAAGGTTGCATTGGTTGAAGATGCTTCAGACATTGAGAAGTTGAAGATTTCTGCTGAAACTAATATTTCTTACACCACACAAACAACCCTATCAGTTGATGATACGCGCCATATTGTTAACAAACTCAAGCAAAAATTTCCCAATATTCAGGCACCAAAAAAAGATGATATTTGTTATGCCACTCAAAATCGTCAGGATGCCGTTAAGGCGTTAATACAATCATCAGAAGTATTGTTGGTGCTAGGCTCTAGTAATTCCTCAAACTCAAATCGACTAAGAGAAATTGCTGAAAAAATAAATATCCCTGCTTATTTGATTGATGGTGCGGATGAAATCAAACCAAATTGGCTTAGTGACGTCAAAACGATTGGCGTTACAGCAGGTGCTTCGGCGCCAGAAATATTAGTGCAAGAGGTGGTTGATTATTTATATGACCACGGCGCAACTGAAGTAGAAGAAATTAGTGGCACAGAAGAAAATGTACATTTCCCTGTGCCAGAAGAATTAAGATGATAAAACTAAACTCGAGAAGCCTCGGCTTACTTGACAATAAAAAAAGGAAATAAACAACATGTCTAAAACAGCGCTAATTTGCGGATCATACGCTTTTGACTCAATTATGGTTTTTCAAGATCAGTTTAAGAACCACATCTTGCCAGACAAAGTTCATATGCTCAATGTGTCATTTTTAGTGCCAACCATGCGCAAAGAATTCGGTGGTTGTGGTGGTAATATTGCATACAATTTACACTTGTTGGGTGCAAATTCTATTCCAATGGCTACCGTGGGTGAGGATTTCACTCCATATATGAATTGGATGGAGTCTCATCATATGAATACCACACATATGAAAGTTGTTAAAGGTAGTTATACAGGTCAAGCATTCATTACCACAGATATGGACGATAACCAAATTACCGCATTTCATCCAGGTGCAATGAGCAACTCTCATGAAAATAAGGTTAGCGATGTGAGTGTGGCAGATATTGGTATCGTTTCTCCAGATGGGCGAGACGGAATGATTGAGCATGCCAAACAATTTTCAGAGGCGAAAATTCCTTTTATTTTTGATCCTGGCCAAGGCATGCCAATGTTTTCAGGTGAAGAGCTGATTACATTCGTTGAACAGGCTACTTATGTCGCTGTTAATGATTATGAATCGCAAATGCTACAAGATAAAACCGGCCTAGATTTAACAACTATCGCTTCAATGGTAGAGACGTTAATTATTACCAAAGGTAGTGAAGGTTCTGAAATTCATACAGCTGGTGATGTGATACAAATTGCACCTGCTAAAGCCCAGTCAACCCAAGATCCGACCGGCTGTGGTGATGCGTATCGCGCAGGTTTGTTATATGGCATCATGAATGAAATGGATTGGAGGACAACTGGCCAATTAGCAGGTCTTTTGGGTGCGATTAAGATTGCTCACTTAGGAACTCAAAACCATTCTTTTGATATTGATAGCATTGAAAAGCTTTATAAAAAGAGCTATGAAGAGCCATTATTGTAAGCAAACTATAAGTAGGCTATAATAACAAGTAATTACAAAATACTTTAGAGGGGAAGGATATGAAAACATTAGAAAAATTATTTGAATTACGACGATCATTAGATACGTATGAGCGTGAGATGGGGTTTGATCAACTATCAGAAGTTGAAAAATCAGTATTAGAGTTTGTTATGCATAGTAAAGACGCTAATATCACCAAAATCACTAAAGACCAATATTTCGCAAAATATTCGTTATCAACTATTAAGAGAGCTGTAGGTGTATTGTTAACTGAAAATATTATCACCGCAACTCAGTCTAGCGTTGATAAGCGTGCTATGGTTCTAGAGTACAATAAGTAGCAAAAACGCTTCACTCTTAAGCGCTGGCAATAAAATTGTTAAGTTCTTATTTGAGCTATTAAACTAAGGCATACCATAATATACTCACCTTTAAGTAGGGTGTAAAATTAAAAACTATGGAATCATACAAAGAACTTGTTACTAACAATCTGATCGCATTTGCAGCAGTTTTTCTTGCTTCTATAGCAATGATTAATTTATCAGGCTATGATGTTGAAGTGGGAACATATCTGTACCTACCGATCGGTGCCAAAATTTTAGTATTTCTGCTATTTGGTAGACAGGTATTGCTTGGTGTTATCACCAGTTGTGTGTTTTGTGGAGTTGTGTTGTTTGACTCTTGGGGTGGAAACATAGTATTTGGCGCTATTGGTGCAATGGCTGGTGCAATAATTCCATTAATATCTATCTGGATTTTAGAAAAATTAAAATTGGCTAATTATTCCGAATTTAAGAATATTAATTTCAGACATATTTTATTTCTGATCTTCTTCACTGCAATACTGCATTCACTAAGTCGATTTTTCATCTACGCCAAGAGCGCAGTGTTTACTATCAATCCAGTTGACTTCCTTTCACATTATATCGTAGGGGATATAATTGGCGGGATTGTGGTGATATGGACAATACTGAAAGTATTGCCTTATGTTGTGTCGGCAGCAAAAGCATAGAAACTTAAGGTTCGTTATTAGCTTAAGCTAGAATGACTAACCTATCCTCATATTATCGCCAGTTGCGTAATTAATTTAATTAGAATGACAAGTATTTTTCAAAAACAGTTAATAGGGCATGGTATTACATTTTCAATAATTGTACTGTTTGCTTATGTAACATTCTTATTCAAAAGCCAGTGGGAAGTTAGTTATGATCTAGTTGGCGGTGCCGCTCTCTTGTCCTATATTCTATTTAATCTCCGCGTGATGCCTACTGCTGCCGTTGCAATTGCTGTTAGTATTCTAATATTTAAACAGGCTGGCATCTTTAATATAGAATCGGTAATGTTTATTTCTATATGTACTATTGGACCTGCAATAGCTTTATATATAATGTCTTCCTTTAAAGAATTTAATATTACATCCATCAGATCCATCAGTTTCAAACAGATATTATTATTATCCATCGTTCAAGCGACTTTTTGTTCGATTTTTAAACTTTCTAAGTCCATAACTATAACTGGCAATATTGAGCGGTCCGACATAGCTAATTATTTTATGCATATATTTACAGTAGACGCACTAGGAACTTTAGTCATAGTTTATTTTTCGATTAAAATTATTCCGTTTTTTATTAATTTGAAATCAACTCAATCTACATAATAATAAATAAATCTATACATCCAATTTATATATAAAGACACACTGAATTATGAATATAAAACAATTTATCTTTTACAACTTAATCACGCTAGTTATGCTGCTGGCTGCCAGATTTCTGTCTTTTCCGTTTGATGAGATAACTTCAGATTTAGGTAATCTTTTTTGGTTTCCAATTGGTGCAGCAATTTTATCGTATCTTCTATTTGGCTTTAAAGTGTTTCCCGGTGTATTGCTAGGCTATATTATTGCTGAGATTGTTATTGAGGGTGGTATGCTTGACATCACTCAGCGTGAAGTGTTAAAACGTACGGCAAGCGCTTTAGCACCAATAGCTTCTATTAGTATTATGCGCATATTTACCTTATCGAATTTCTTTGATGATGAAAAAATAAACCCAGGTCATATTGTTTTCTTGATATTTTTATCGGCAATCATTAGCACCTTGTTAAAAGCCTTGCTAATTGACAATCAATTGCCAGCTCTAGATAGTTACATCACCACTTATTTAATTGGAGACATGATAGGCGGCATGATCTTTATCTATGTGGGCATTAAAGCTTTCTCTATATTATTTGCTAAAAATAAGTTAATTTAGATTTTTTAGTAAATTTTCAACCAATTCAATACGTCTGATATCTTCAGGCATAGTTTCTTTCACAATTAACTGATTTTGACCCTTGAGTTGGTAGTTTTTAGGCTGTTTTTGGATTAAACGAATGATATTGATCGGTTCTATGGTGTTTTTAGTGCCAAATGTGATGATGGCTTTATCGTCATATAGGCTAATTTCATCAATTCCAATTTGTTCACAAAAAAGTTTCAGACGAGTATTGGCAAATAAATGTTTGGTGGAGTCTGGCAGCAATCCAAATCGATCAATCATTTCAATTTGTAACTCTTTAAGCTCATTGTTATTTTTACAGCTAGAAATTCGCTTATACAATACCAAACGCTCATGCACATCCTCTAGGTAAGTTTGTGGAATGATAGATGGCAGTCCACAATCAATATGGATTTCATGATTAATCGGATCATCAAGATCAATTTTACGACCTTGACGCATGGCATCAATCGTACGCTTGAGTAAATCATGATAAAGATTAAAGCCAATTTCACTAATTTTTCCTGATTGATTGTCTCCAAGTAAATCACCCGCACCACGAATTTCCAAATCATGATTAGCAAGCATAAAGCCTGAGCCAAGTTCTTCTAAAGATTCGATGGCATCTAGGCGCTTTTTCGCATCTTTTGATAAAGATTGATGTGACTTAACAATTAAGTAAGCGTAGGCTCGATGATGAGATCTACCAACACGACCACGTAATTGGTGTAATTGTGCAAGGCCAAAATTCTGCGCATTATTAATAATAATGGTGTTGGCATTTGGAATATCAATACCTGTTTCGATAATAGTCGTACACACCAAAACTTGAAAACGAGCGTGATAAAAATCACTCATAATATGCTCTAACTCACGAGTTGGCATTTGTCCATGAGCAATACGCACATGAACATTTGGCATAAGCTCCTTAAGTGATTCAGCCATGTTGTCAATTGAATCAATATCATTGTGTACAACAAATATTTGCCCACCTCGATGTAGCTCTCGGTTACAGGCCTCCTGAATATTGTTGTCTTGCCATTCTTGCACAAAGGTTTGAATTGCGCTACGCTTAGCTGGCGGCGTGGCAATAATCGAAAGCTCTCGCAAAGAGCCGAGCGCCATATTAAGCGTTCTTGGAATAGGTGTCGCTGTCATGGTTAAGATGTCACTTTGGCCACGAATTTTTTTCAATGCCTCTTTTTGTTTCACACCAAAACGGTGCTCTTCATCAATGATCACCAATCCCAGCTCTTTATATTTAATGCTACCTTGAATAATCTTGTGCGTACCAATGACGATGTCAATTTTTCCGGTATTGAGTTTTTCAATAATAATTTTTTGTTCTTTTGGTGTTTGAAAGCGTGATAACGCTGCAATTTCAACCGGATAATCAATAAATCGATCAACAAAAGATTGGTGATGCTGGTTTGCCAACAAGGTGGTTGGCACTAAAATGGCCACCTGTTTACCTGCATCTACTGCAATAAAGGCCGCGCGCATTGCAATTTCGGTTTTTCCAAAGCCAACATCACCACAAACTAATCGATCCATTGGCTTGTGTGAGCGCATATCTGCAACTACCTCACCCATGGTTTTAAGCTGATCAGGTGTTTCTTCAAATGGAAAGCTAGCAACAAAAGAAGAGTACGCATCGCTTGGCTCTGGAAAGGCGAAGCCAGCTTGTGATTCTCGTTTGGCGTAGATTTCTAGTAGCTCTGCCGCCACATCATGCAAAGCTTCGCCAGCTTTCTTTTTGGCCTTGCTCCATTGTGGAGTGCCAAGTTTATGTAGCGGTGCACTGTCAGGCGAAGCGCCTGAGTAGCGAGAAATTAAATTTAGCGATGTCATTGGTACCATGAGTTTGGCGCCACCAGCATATTCAAGTTGTAGATAATCTTGAGACAAGCCATCATAAGTTTGAGTTTTTAGACCTAAGTAACGTCCTACACCGTAATTTTCATGAACAATTGGGTCACCTTGTTTGATCTCAACCAAGCTTTTGATCGCCTCATCAAAATCTTTATGTTTGGCTCGACGCCTGCGTTGTTGTTGAACAACATCTTGCCCAAACAGATTTTCTTCGGTAATAATGGCTATATCATCGCTAAGTAAGCCTTGTGATAGCGTTTGATTGGTGATGCTAAGTTGGTGATCAGCTTTTAGAAAACGTTGCCAATTGGGTGTTGCTTGAGCTTCTAGATTATGGCCTGACAGTAATTCTTCCAGAATGGTTTGTCGACCTTGAGATTGACAAACAATGAGCACTCTTTTTTTAAATCGAGCAACAAAAGCTGATAATTTGGCCAACGGGTTCTTTGCCTGTGGGTCAATTCGAAGTGGTGGTAATAATTTTGAACTAAAATTAATGTTGCCATTTTTATCTTCTAACTTGGAGTGACTAATAACAATTTGTGACTGCTGCTTAATGGCAGAAAATAAATGCTCTTTGCTTAAAAATACTTGGCCAATCTCTAATGGTTGACGATCAAGATCTTGTTTGGCATGATCAAAGCGAGATTGAATGCTAGCGTAAGTTTGTTCAACCTGTTCACTAAAGCCCGTAGCGGTAGCAATGGTGATTGTATTGGGTAAATACTCAAACAATGTATTTGTCGAGCTAAAAAATAACGGTAAATAGAATTCAATACCACCAGGTAATCGACCTTCGCTAATTTCAGTATAGATGAAGTCTTGCCTGGCAAATGCTTGGTCATAATTGCGTTTGAATAATTCAATACTTGGCTCATCTGTGGCGAACTCACGCGCTGGCAATAAAGAAATTTTCTTGACTTGAGTCTCACTACGCTGGGTTGAGGTATCAAAAGTTCGAATGGTTTCTACTTCTTGATCAAATAGGTCTAGTCGATAAGGTGATTTAGCACCCATTGGATAAAGATCAATTAACGAGCCTCTGATATTAAATTCACCATGCTCCATAACGGTTGTGACACGGTTATAGCCAATTTTTAATAATTTTTCACTAAATTTATTAATTTCAAGTTGACCTCCAACATTGATATTAAAGCTATATTTTTCACTAAACTCAATTGGACATAGACGTGAAAACAACGTCTCAAGCGTTGTAATAACAATACCGTTATTGAGTTTTCTTAATTTGGATAGCGTACTTAAGCGCTTTGAGGTGATATCTGGATGTGGGGAAAATTTATCATAAGCCAGCACCTCCCAGTTGTCAAAGGTAAGGATGTCTAATTCATGATTGTAAAAATTTAACGAATTATAAAGACTATTTAGATGGGTGATATCATCAGCAATAAGCAAAACAACCTTGGATTGTTGTTGCACATATTCGATTAATGCCAGGGCATCAGCACTACCGTACAAAGATCCCCAATAAGTTTTTCGGCCTGAATTTGAAGCGCTAACTTCGTCAGGATATAGATAGGCCATACGCTTATGCGACAGTACTCAGAATGTCAATTCCTTCGTTTTCTAGCAATTGAATGAGTTTGATAAGGGGTAGTCCAATTAATGTGTTTGGATCATTGCCTTCAAGTGAGCTAAATAAGCTAATGCCCAAGCCTTCTGATTTAAAGCTGCCTGCACAGTTGTAGGGTTGTTCTTTTTTTAGGTAGTTATCAATTTGTTGAGTGCTTAGATCTCTAAAAACAACTTTAAAAGTTTCAACTATTGTTTGTATATTGTCGCTATTTGTATTTAAAAGACTCAAACTTGTGACAAAAGTAACGGTTTTACCAGAACATTGGCTTAATTGCTTAATGGCATTTTCATGTGAATGTGGCTTTCCCAGTACTTGGTCTTTCATACCTAGACCATCTTGTAATGTAGCTACCTGATCCGAGGCGATGATTAGACCATCATGATATTTTGCCACTTCACGAGCTTTAGATTGGGCCAAACGATAGACTAATTGTTCTGGCGTTTCATTCACTTTTCTTGATTCGTCAATATCTGGTGAATGAGTTGAAAATTCTAAGCCAAGTTTGTTTAGAAGTTCTTTTCGAAAGGGTGAAGAGGATGCGAGAATTAATGACACGAGTGCTACCGGTGTTTGTAAAATAGAAGTCATTTTACGTTATGTAGGACTTTTTCATGCGCTTATCCATCATCGTTGCAATGGACGACAACCAACTCATTGGCAAGAATAATGCTTTACCGTGGCATTTGCCTGCTGATTTAGGCTATTTTAAAAAGACTACGACTGGCAAGACAGTACTAATGGGTAGGAAAACATACGAATCAATTGGCAGGCCTTTGCCAAATCGTCGCAATGTGATTGTGAGTCGTAATGAAGCTTTTAAAGCTGAAGGCTGTGAAGTCGTGGTGAGTATTGAAGCTGCGCTTGAGCTTGCTAAGAGTGATGATGAAGTGATGGTGATGGGCGGAGCATCTTTTTATGAGCAAATGTTACCCAGTGTTGATCGCTTATACATTACGCAAATAGAAGGCATCTATGAAGGTGATGCGTATTTTCCAACATTTGATAAAGGGTTGTTTGTTGAAACATTCAGACAGTCACACACACCGGATGAAAAAAATCAGCATACATATCACTTTACCATTCTAGATCGTAAAATATCATGATTAAGATAATTATGCCTTTGTTGGCAATGCTTGTGTTGTCGAGCTGTGTATTAACCAAAGTCGTTACTGTGCCGATGCGTATTGGTGGTGCTGTTATTTCAATTGTGCCTGGTATTGGTGAAGGAATTGATGAGGCGATTGATAGCGCTGCTGACACAATCGACACCATTCCTATTTAACAGATTAGAGAATGACACATTAAAAAGGGTTGCTAATTGCAACCCTTTTTAATGATTTATTTCTTTGCGTTTTCTGCCAAGACGCGTTTAAAGTCTTTTGGCATTACCTTGATGAAATGTTTGAGCTCATCATTCCAGTTATTCAAGATATGCTGAGCAATGCTAGAATCAGTATAAGCTGCATGGTTTTCAACGTATTGTCTAAGTTCTGCTTGAGACTCGTCATCCATTGGGTCAAGATCAATCATGATTGGGTTAACCATGTCTTTGAAAGTGTCATTTGGATTATAGATATAAGCAATACCACCACTCATGCCAGCACCAAAGTTCTTGCCCACTTCACCAAGAATGATTACACGACCACCAGTCATGTATTCACAGCCATGGTCGCCTACACCTTCAACTACAGCTACAACACCTGAGTTACGAACACAGAAGCGTTCAGAAACACAACCTGAAAGATACATTTCACCGCCCGTAGCGCCGTAACCACAAACGTTACCTGCAATGATTTCATTAGCTGCATCGAAGGTAGAGTCTTTTGGTGGGTAAACAATAATCTTTCCGCCTGATAATCCTTTGCCCACAAAGTCGTTGGCATCGCCTTCAACTTCTAGGGTGATACCTTTGGCAGTGAACGCGCCAAGTGATTGACCGGCAGAGCCTTTAAATTTAACGTGAATGGCATCATCGTTTAATGTGTTGCCACCGCGAGCCTTAACAATGCGTGAAGAAAGCATGGCGCCAACAGCACGATCAACATTGGTAATGGTTGACTCAAGATTAATTTTTTCACCATGCTCAACAGCTGCTTTAGATTGGGCAAATAATGCATTGTCTAGTTGCTGATCTAATTGATGATCTTGAGTGATTGTTTGATAAGTGCCTGTATCTTTATGCGGTTTTTGTGCAGGTGTTAATAAAGCATCTAGATTGATTGAGCCTTGTTTCCAATGATCAATTGCCTTATTCATTTCTAGCATATCAACTCGACCAATCATCTCGTTGACTGTTTTAAAGCCAAGCTCAGCCATAATCATGCGTAATTCTTTAGCAACCATGAATAGGTAGTTAACAATGTGCTCTGGCTTGCCAGTAAATTTCTTGCGTAATTCTTTATCTTGCGTGGCGATGCCAACAGGACAAGTGTTAAGATGACATTTACGCATCATGATACAACCCATGGTGATTAGAGGTGCAGTTGAAAATCCAAACTCTTCAGCGCCTAATAGTACGCCAATAGCAACATCACGACCTGTTTTTAACTGGCCATCAGTTTGAATTACTACACGTGAGCGTAGATCATTCATGACCAAGGTTTGGTGAGTTTCAGCTAGACCTAGCTCCCATGGTAATCCTGCATGTTTAATTGAGGTTAGTGGTGATGCACCTGTACCACCATCATGACCGGCAATAACAATGTGGTCTGATTTGGCTTTAGTTACGCCAGCAGCAATTGTGCCTACACCTACTTCTGCTACTAATTTAACACTAATGCGTGCTTCTGGATTAGAGCGCTTAAGATCAAAGATAAGTTGTGATAAATCTTCAATTGAGTAAATATCATGATGTGGTGGTGGTGAAATTAAGCCAACACCCGGTGTTGAATGACGAATGGCAGCAATACCCTCATCTACTTTTGAGCCTGGCAGCTCGCCACCTTCACCAGGCTTAGCGCCTTGAGATACTTTAATTTGAATTTCATCGGCGTTATTAAGGTAATCAATAGTGACACCAAAACGACCTGAAGCTACCTGTTTAATGGCGCTTCGACGTGAGTCACCATTAGCATCTGGCGTCCAACGCTTGGCATCTTCACCACCTTCACCTGTATTTGATTTTCCGCCAAGACGATTCATAGCAATGGCTAAAGATTCGTGAGATTCAGCAGAGATTGAGCCAAAGCTCATAGCACCTGTTGCAAAACGTTTAACGATTTCTTTCACATCCTCAACTTCATCAATTGAAATTGGAGAGCCTTGTTTGAAGGACATCAGGCCACGTAAAGTTGAATTACGCGTACCTTCTTCATTGGCATGTTTAGAGAATTCCCAATAGGCTGCTTCATCATTGTTTCTAGCAGCTAATTGTAAATTAGAAATTGCTTTCGGATCCCACATGTGAGTCTCGCCACCACTACGCCAATGATAATGACCAAGATTGTCTAATGCGTCATTAGTGCCGTACGCATGATTATGACGCTTTTCTGCTTCTGCTTTAAGAATGTCAAAATTAACACCATCAATTCTTGATGCTGTTTCAAAGAAACACTTATCCATTACCTCTGGCGCAAGGCCAACTGCTTCAAAGATTTGCGCACCTTTATAAGATTCCAGCGTTGAGATGCCCATCTTAGCCATCACTTTTAGCATGCCTTTAGCAACACCTTTGCGATAGGCAGCAATAATAGCTTCATCACTGTCAATATCAATCATTTGATCACGACGTGCTTGCCATAATGCTTCAAACGCTAAGTATGGATTAATTGCATCCGCACCAAAGCCGGTTAATAGACAGAAATGATGCACTTCTCGTGCTTCACCAGTTTCAACAATAATACCTACTTGAGTTCTTTCAGAGCTTGCCACTAAAGAACGGTGTAATGCAGAAGACGCAAGTAAGCTTGAAATTGCTACACGGTTATCACCCACATTTCGATCAGATAAAATGATTAGACTATGTCCGTCTTTAATGGCTTGTGAACCTTGGGTGCAGACATCATCTAATAATTCAGATAGCTTTTTATTGTCATTGATATCGTAAGTAATATCAATAGTTTTTGACGTCCAACCACGATGATTACAATGCCTAAGAGCAGCCGTTTCTTCGTTAGTCAGAATTGGATGGTCAATTACCAAACGATGTGCATTCTCGGGATTGTTGTTTAATAAATTACCTTCTGGGCCAATTGAACAACGTAAAGACATAACAACTTCTTCACGAATTGAGTCAATTGCAGGATTGGTTACTTGAGCAAACAGCTGCTTGAAATAATCGTAAATAATACGAGACTGGTCTGATAAGCAAGCCAAAGCAGAATCGTTACCCATCGATCCTACAGGATCACGCAATTCGTTGACTAATGGCAATAGCATAAACTGTAAGGTTTCAGTGCTGTAGCCAAATGTTTTCAGGCGATGAATTAAAGATTCAGGATGAAATCCGTGCGCTTCGGTTTCACAATGCATTTCAGATAAATAGATTTGTTGATCATTCAGCCATTCTTGGTATGGATTTTTCGTTGATAATTCAGCTTTAATAGTTTCATCATCTACCAATTCTCCTTTGTTGAAATCAACCAAAAACATTTTTCCGGGGCGCAAGCGACCTTTAGTTTTAACATTGTCTGTTGCAACATCAACTACACCAACCTCAGATGCCATAATAACGCGATCATCGTGCGTTAAGTAGTAGCGCGATGGACGTAAGCCGTTACGGTCAAGTACTGCACCAATGTAATTGCCATCTGTAAAGGCAATCGAAGCAGGGCCATCCCATGGCTCCATAACATTTGAAAAATATTCATAAAATGCTTTTTTAGCATCGCTCATGTTAGTGTCGTTCTGCCAAGCTTCTGGCACCATCATAAGTACCGCTTCATGAAGGCTACGGCCATTCATCATTAAGAACTCTAGTACGTTATCAAAGCTACCTGAGTCAGATACTTCAGTTTCAATAACGGGTAAAGTTTTGTCTAAATTGTCTGGGAATAATTCACTCTCTAACGTACCCTCTCGAGCGCGCATCCAGTTGTAATTACCTTGGCGAGTGTTAATTTCACCATTGTGCGACATGTAGCGACAAGGCTGGGCTCGATCCCAAGAAGGGAAGGTATTGGTTGAGAATCTTGAATGCACCATGGCAAGGTAAGTTGCAAAATCAGGATTAGATAAATCTGAATAAAAATCAAGCACTTGAGAGCCCATCAACATACCTTTGTAGATAATCGTCGTGGTTGACAAGCTACAAACATAAAATAATAATGCTTGTGATAATGATGCATCTGTGCGAATTATGTGCGATGCGTGCTTTCGAATAACAAACAACGAGCGTTCAAAAGCTTTGTTGTCAATGTCGCCAGCTTTGGCAATGATAAGCTGCTTGATAACAGGCTGAGATTCTCTAGCAATATTACCAACGTCAGCCTTAACAGAGTCAATAGGAACATCTCTCCAGCCAATAAAAGTTTGCCCTTCATCTGCTGTGGTTTTTTCCAATAACGCCATACAATGTAAGCGCTGAGTATCATCTTGTGGCAAGAAAACATTACCAACTGCATACCCACCTTTTTCTACCTCAATGTCAAATTGGCTTTTAATTTCAGCAGCAAAAAAATCGTGCGGAATGTTGGTTAAGATACCTGCGCCATCACCCGTGTTTGATTCACAGCCACAACCGCCACGATGGTCCATTCTGGTTAACATTTCCAATGCATCGAGAGTGATTTGATGAGAAGGCTTAGCCTTTACGTGGGCAATAAAGCCAACGCCACAGTTCTCCTTTTCATTGTTTGGTGAATAAAGGCCGTGAGCTTTAGGTAAGTGTAATAATGTGTTTTGCATAGTTAAAAATCTACAAAATATAAATCGAAAAATTCCATCAATTATATCCTAAATCAGACAACTTTATAAGTTGAAATCCCTTGGAGTCAGCGTGTATTTCGCTAAACTAATAAGGTAGAATATTTACTAATTTTTCAAGCTATTAAAGATATCATGCTGGCAGTTATCTCTCCATCAAAAAAACAAGATTTTTCAACACCGGATATTGCTGATCATACGTTGCCTCGTCAATTAGATGAGTCTGTTGAATTGGTTGATATCATGAAGAAAAAATCACAGACAGAAATTGCCAAACTAATGTCTATCAGTGACAAGCTTTCTGAGCTAAATTTCAATCGGTTTCAATCGTTTAGTACACCATTTACGCTTGATAATGCCAAGCAAGCATTACTGTCATTTAAAGGCGACGTGTATAACGGCATTGATGCGCCTAATTTAACAAAGAAAGATTTAGAATTTGCACAAGATCATCTACGCATGCTTTCGGGTTTGTACGGGGTAGTTCGGCCACTTGATTTAATCGAGCCATACCGCTTGGAAATGGGCACACGTCTGAAGAATGCTAATGGTAAAAATTTATATGAATTTTGGGGTGATAAGATCTCTAATATTTTGAATGATGATGAGCAAGAAGTGATTATTAATCTTGCTTCAAATGAGTATTTTAAAGGCATTGATCAAAAATCACTTAACGCCAAAATTATCAATATTGCTTTTAAAGAATTTAAGGGAGATAAATACAAAATTATCGGTATTTATGCCAAACGCGCCAGAGGCTTAATGGTGAATTACATGATTAAAAATCGAATCACCAGCCCTGAACCGTTAAAAGCTTTTGAGACAGAGGGCTATCAATTCAGAGAAGAGATGTCCAATGAGACTACATGGGTATTTACACGAGGCTAACCTCTTTTTTACCTAAACAATCTTGCGTGCTTTGCGGCGAGCAATCAACACTTTGTGTGTGCAGTGAGTGCGAATCTAGTCTGAATATTATTAATCATCGGTGCTTATCGTGCGCAACTCAACTCAGTAATGACTTGCATTTTTGTGGCGAGTGTTTGACTCATGCGCCTAATTTTTCTAGAGCCTATGCGTTATATCAATATGAAGGGTCGTGCGCCATACTAATCAAGAAATTTAAGTTTGATCATCAACTTTGTATTGGTGATTTTTTTGCTCACAAACTACAAGAAAAGTATCAGGAAATTGTTGCTGAATTTGAAGGCTATGACGCCATTATTCCACTGCCACTTGCTCGAGGTAGAATTCAAGAAAGGGGATATAATCAAACTCATGAACTATTAAGGATAATTGCGAAAAGATCAAATATTTTGGTTGATCAAAAAAGCGTTACACGTATTAAAGCAACACGCGCACTCTCTACTTTAAATTTAGAAGAGCGCAAATGTGAAATACAAAACGCATTTAGTGCGCAAGCTATGAGCTATAAAAAAGTATTATTGGTTGACGATGTAATGACCACAGGGTCAAGTTTGAATGAACTGGCAAGGGTGGTGCTTAAAGCAGGTGTAAGATCTTGCGATGTATTGACTCTGGCTAGAGCTTGAATTTAAAATGCACTTACGCCAGCAATACCTTGGGCACCAATCTTAAGCGTTTTATCCAAGTCTTTTAATGTCATGCCGCCTAAAAAATACACAGGAATATTTAGTTTATCCACTACTTCTTGAGCCATATTCCATCCTATTGGTATGGCTTCAGGGTGTGTTTGCGTGGCTTGAACAGGCGAGATTACAACAAAATCTGCACCAATTTCTTGCGCTTTTAAAGCCTCTTCCAAATTATGAGTTGAGACGCCTAATAGCTTGCTATCTGAACAAGGTCTTTTGTCGAGTTTTCGCATTTCATTAGTGGTAATGTGCCAGCCAGAACAATAGGTCTCATCAAAGTTTTTATTAATGGTGTTAAGTAGAAGTTTTATATTATTTTGCTTGCATTTGTTGTTAAGTTCTTCGATAAATAGACTGTCTAGTAAAGTTTTACTACGAAGCTGAATTAGACTAACCCCTTGTGATATTTTTTCATCAAATTTTTCCATCCAGGATTTACTTTGATGATCAGACGAAGCTGTAATCCAATATGTATTAGGTAGAGTGATTGAGTTAATAAATGCTCCCATGGTGGGCAGTAATTGGTAATTGTTTAATTCGTTAATAGTGCACCAGGCTATTTCTTGGCCTTCTAGTCCTTGTGGCTTGTTTCGGTAATTGTTAATATTGTAAATGCTAAGTTTAATAATTCGGTCACTGTACTCGTGTGTCATTGTTTGGTGTAGCGATAAGTCAGTAATAATAACGCCAAGCTCTTCATTTAGCTCCCTAATGGTCGCATCTTGATCAGATTCATCGAGCTCAACTTTCCCACCTGGAAGCTCCCAAAATCCACCCATAAATTGATGATCTTGGCGTTTAGCGATAAGAATTTGTTGAGTTTGATTTCGTAAAACCCCAACAACAGCCTTGATTGTTTTCATTTTGATCAGCTAATGGTAAAATAGCTTTTATTTTAATTCGTAAGTTCTTTGAATATAGAGCAAAAAATTCAATTACTCCAGCCTCATGCGCAATTACTTTTGGGTAATTTAATGGGTGTTGAGAAAGAGGGCTTGCGTATTTCTAGAAAGGGTGGCTTATCTCAAGCGCCACATCCAAAAGCTTTAGGGTGTGCACTGACTCATCCTAATATTACTACCGATTTTTCAGAATCACTGCTTGAACTGGTCACACCACCACTATCGAATGCAGACTTAGTGCTTAATTTTTTGCGTGATACACAGCATTATTTGTATTTTCACCTGCCTAAGGATCAAAATTTTTGGCCAGCTAGTATGCCTTGTGTCATTCGTGGCGAGACTTTCATTCCTATTGCTCAGTATGGCTCTAGTAATCGAGGCAAGATGAAAAGCGTTTACCGTCAAGGGTTGGCTAATCGTTACGGTAGTGTGATGCAAACAATTGCTGGAATTCATTTTAACTATTCAATTTCTCAAGAATTTATTCAAAAAGCCTGTGAACTAACTTCAATCGGACAAAATCAAGATGAGGCTTACATGGCGCTTACTCGTAATGTAGTACGTTATGGTTGGGTTATTCCATATCTGTTTGGCGCTTCACCCGCGGTGTGCAAATCATTTTTAAAGGGTTATCATCAGCATTCTTTAGTGGAGTTTAATGAATCTACTTTATATGAGCCTTATGCAACATCACTTCGCATGGGTGATATTGGTTATCAAAATTTACGTGAAGATGAGGCGGGTGTTAAGGCAAACTATAATTCTTTAAGACATTATGTGCACTCACTTAAAGCTGGAATGTTGAAAAATTGTAGCGAGTATGATCAGATCGGTATTAAAAAAAATGGAGAATATCAGCAGCTTAATGCTAATATTTTACAGATTGAAAATGAATATTATGCATCAGTGCGGCCTAAGCCTGTTATTAAGCCAGACCAAAAGCCATTAGATAGTTTGATTGATGAGGGTATTGCCTATATTGAATTAAGGTCATTGGATGTTAATCCATCATTACCAATGGGGCTTGATAAGTCTCAAATTCATTTTTTAGAGGTATTTTTATTATTTTGTTTATTGAAAGATTCTCCTGCCATTTCGACACGCGAACAGTTCGAGATTGATAATAATGATCAGCTAGTGGCACATGAGGGGCGTAAGCCTGGGCTGAAATTAAAATATCAATCATCTGAATTCACTATTGCTGAATTAGGTGTAAAACTTGCAGTAGAGTTGCAATTGTGCGCCGGTTTATTTGGCGACAATTACACAAAAGACGTAAGTGAAATTATTCGACGCTTTGACAATCCGGAATTAACCCCTTCCGCTCAAGCATTAAGCCGAATGAAGAATAAAAACCAAGGATTTTTTGATGATATTAATACATTTGCCAAGCAATATCGACGAGAGTTTTTATCCAATGATATTAATCAAGCACACTTTAGTTGTTTAAATGAGTTAAAACAACAATCGTGTAAATCCCAACGAGAGATCGAAGAGTCTGATACCATGGACTTTGATCAATATTTAGCGCAATATTTTAAGCAGGTTTAGAGATGAGTAATATCCAGACAACCATTTGTGCATTGGCCAGTAGTATTGGTAAGGGCGGCATTGGTGTAGTACGCGTTTCTGGTCCATTGAGTCAAGCAATCGCCAAACGCATGCTGGGATTTATACCTAAGCCGCGTTATGCACATTATGGGTCATTTTTTGACCAACATAAAATAGAAATTGATCGAGGTATTGCCTTATTTTTTCCAGGCCCTAATTCATTTACAGGCGAGGACGTTTTGGAGTTTCAAGGTCATGGCGGTATTAGTGTCATGCGCTCCCTATTAGAATCATCTATTGCTTTAGGTGCAAATGCAGCAGAGCCAGGTGAGTTTTCAAAGCGTGCATTTTTAAATGGAAAAATGGATTTAGTTCAGGCTGAGGCGGTGGCAGATATTATTGATGCCAGTTCTGAACAGGCTTCACGCTCTGCCCTTAGGTCCTTAACAGGCGTTTTCTCCCAACAAGTTAATACACTTACCAGATCAATTATTGATTTACGTATTTTTGTAGAGGCAACAATTGACTTTTCTGATGAAGAGATTGATTTTTTGCAATCAGACCAGGTTAAAGAAAAAACTCAAGCAATTAAGGATGAAATTAAGCAAATTTTGCACTCAGCAACACAAGGAGCAATCTTGCGCGAGGGTTTAAATGTTGCCATTGCTGGAAAGCCAAACGCAGGCAAGTCTTCACTATTAAATGCATTAACACAGCGTTCTAGCGCTATTGTTACAGACATTGCTGGTACGACCAGAGACGTTTTACGTGAAACCATACATGTTAATGGTATGCCACTTAATATTATCGATACCGCTGGCTTGCATGAAAGTGAAGATGTGGTTGAGAAAGAAGGTATAAAAAGAGCGCGCGATGTGATTTCAAAAGCAGATGTCGTGCTGATGATGTATGACGCACAGGATAAGACACCTGATTTCTCTTTATTGCCTGAAGGTGTTACTTACAAAAATTTACTGCTAATTAAAAATAAGATAGACCTGACTGGCGAATCAGTTGAAAAAAATACCATTAATGATTGCGTGCAATTATCGATTTGTGCAAAAGAGGTTAAAGGCGTTGACTTACTCAAACAAGAGTTGTCAGATATTGCCGGCCTTGATAGTGGTGCTGAGGGTGTAGTGCTTGCTAGAACGCGTCATATTATTGCACTTGAAGAATCGTTTGAAAGTATCAATAATGCATTGATACAACTTGATGGTGGTGCAATTGAACTGATGGCTGAAGATCTGCGTCACGCCGGTCAATCTATGGCAAGTATTACCGGTGAATTTTCTTCAGATGATTTATTAGGTGAAATATTCTCTTCTTTTTGTATTGGTAAGTAATGAATATTAAATCTAAATTTTATCTATATTTAATTGTAATGGCGTTACTTTCGACGCTAATAGCCACTGAAGTCTCATTAGCTTACAGTACCAAAAGTGCCGTTGATATCTTATTAGTTATATTAATTACCTTAGCTTACTTTGGTTTATATATGTCCATTCGCAAGGATTTCTTACTGCCTTTTTATAATCTTCAAAAATGGGTGTCAGAGGTCAGAATTGATCAACATGCACGCCTGGATGAAGAGTCTCAAACGACATTTCAGCCGGTAGCTGCAGCTATTAATCATTTGGTTGACGAAAACCATCATATTTACGATGATATGGAAAAGATTCTGAATAAGCAAATTCAACGCCTAAGCCAAAAGTCTGCTTCTCTAGAAACACTATACAGTGTCTCTTCAAAATTAAGCCAACTTCATTCAACACAAGAGTTATTTGAGTATTTCTTAGGCATGTTTGTAAGTATGACTAACGCAAGTTCTGGCGCCGCAAGAAGCTTGGCCGACGATGGCGAACTATATTTAGTTGCTCAGCGAGGTGTAATTGATGAGCAAGGCTTGGAGCAGCAAGTGCTAAGTAGCGACTGTTTTTGTGGCGAAGTAGCAATGTCTGAAACGGCTGGCGTACAGTTTAGTGTGAATAGCTGTGCAAAATGCGTTGGTAATAAATCTCAAAAAATAGCCGAGGTAGGTACTATTTTTATTCCATTGCGTCATCATGGAAAAACCTTGGGGATTTTTAACTTATTTTTTGATCAAGAGCCATCATTGGCTTCTGAAGAGCGAGCCTTACTGGAGTCCATTGCCGAAAATATTGCCATTGCGCTTGATAAATCAATACTTGATGAGCAGACAAAACGCATGGAGCTTTCTCAAGAACGATTATTCTTATCTCAAGAAATTCATGACTCTTTAGCGCAAACGATTTATAGCTTGAAGCTACAAGTAAGTGTTTTGGGAAATTCCTTAAAGCAAGCTAAACAGCTTGATGCTTATCATCAAGTTGACGCCTTACAAACAAACATTAGTCAAGCTAATCAAGAGTTGCGTGAGCTAATGTGCAATTTTCGTGTACCGCTAGATCCTAAAGGCATAGAGGTATCGTTAGAAAATTTAGCTAACCGTTTTAAATCAGAAACTGGTGTTGCAACTTACTTACAAGTAGAAGGAAAGTTTAAGGTTGATCCAGAAGTTGAAATGCAAATTATGCGTATTACCCAGGAAGCATTGTCGAATATTCGAAAGCATGCCAAGGCGCGAAATGTTAGGATTTTATTGACATCTAGCCCTTATCCGCAGTTACTAATCGAGGATGATGGAGTTGGTTTTGTGAAAGATCAAAATACCAGCGAAATAATGGGGAATAATATTGGCATGAATATTATGAAAGAACGTGCACAGAGAGTGGGCGCAGAAATCGAAGTCGAGTCAGAAGTTGACGAAGGCACGCGTATTATCGTTAAATTTAAAGAGTAACAGATGAAAATATATATTATTGATGACCATGCGTTATTTAGAAATGGTCTAATTGCGCTGCTAGAATCTAAAAGCATTTCTGCAAGTGCCGCCTCATCGCCCGAGCAAGGTCTGGAAGAAATTGAGTCAATTGAAGTAGATATTGTTCTATTGGATTTACGCATGCCACAGATGTCAGGCATTGAAGTGTTGAAAATTATCAAAGAGCGAAAAATCAAAACTCCAGTTGTTATGCTAACTACAAGCACCGAAGAGACAGATCTGCGTGATTGCCTTAAATATGGTGCACAAGGTTACTTACTCAAAGATATGGATCCTGATGAATTGGTGGATGCGCTAAATGAAACGGTTAAAGGCACTATTGTTGTTGCACAAGATATGACACACGTTTTAGCCAAAGTTTTACGAAACGAGTTGAACGATAGCGAGCCGTCTTTTGAATTGCTAACAAATCGAGAAAAAGAAGTAGCATGCCAAGTATCTATAGGGCATAGCAATAAAGTGATTGCTAGAGAGTTAGGTATTTCGGATGGCACAGTTAAATTACATGTGAAGGCAATTTTGAAGAAGCTTAAATTAACATCACGAGTAGAAGTGGCAGTCTTAGTTACAGAAAAAGGTTATTGCAAATAGAGAATAGTATGATGGATGGATATCAGCAGTTAGTACAACAGGCATTAGAAAATGTTAACGAAGTTCTTCCTTGGGATTTAGAGGAAGAAATTAAAAGCAATGAAAACCTTATACTAGTAGATATAAGAGAGCCATATGAATTTCAAATGATGCATATCCGAAATTCATTACATGTGCCTAGAGGTATTTTGGAAGGTGCTTGTGTGTGGAACTATGATGATACCGTTACAAAATTAGCGTCAGCAAGAGATCAAGATATCGTATTAATTTGCCGATCAGGCAACAGAAGTGTACTTGCAGCACAAACGATGCAATTGATGGGTTTTGAAAATGTACGTTCATTAAAAATGGGCATCAAGGGTTGGAACGATAATGACATTGAAATGGTCGATGAAAAGCAAAATATTGTTGATATTGACAAAGCCGACGAATGGCTTAACACGGCGGTTTCCGCTGAAAAACTAGCGCCCCAATAAATTAATTGATAAAATTAATCAAATAGTCCTTGACCAATCAAAATAACGTA
>Ga0209035_10000019_pt1 | contig 74549 bp, 74 predicted proteins | sample MarorgKNORR_S2LV_6_FD_188220 | JGI IMG/M metagenome (GOLD analysis project Ga0209035, IMG submission 188220) | Marine microbial communities from the Southern Atlantic Ocean, analyzing organic carbon cycling - AAIW_A/KNORR_S2/LV (SPAdes) (version 2) | ecosystem: Environmental > Aquatic > Marine... | reverse complement strand
TAATTTTTTCAAATCATTTTTAGAACCTAAAGTGACTTCTTCATTTATAAATGGAATATTATTGATATGTTTTTGATTTTCAATCATTTTTTCAATATCAATAACATCTAACATATTTAATTGATTCTTTTTATCAATTTCTCTTTTTTCAGATGCTTCTTCTAGACGATTAATAACATCCAATCGATCCTGAAGATGAACTTCAACATTTTCTCCGGTAAGAGCATGTATTCTTCTAACTCCGGATGCAATAGCTTTCTCATTCTTTATAATAAAATTATTGATTTCTCCTGTTGATGCAACATGCGTACCTCCGCATAGTTCTTTTGAAAAAGAATCCATAGTTACCACCCTTACTCTTTCTCCATATTTCTCTCCAAACAAAGCAGTAGCACCTTCTTTTTTTGCATCTTCTAAGCTTTTTATATTTGTTTCTACGGATATATTTTCAGCAATTTTATCATTCACAAGTAATTCAATTGCATCAATATCTTTTTGATCAATTTTAGAAGGATGAGTAATATCCAATCGTAGGTAATCTGGATGCACCAGAGAACCTGCTTGATTGATATGATCACCTAGAACATCTTTAAGAGCTTGGTGTAGCAAATGTGTTGCTGAATGATTGATTTTAATATCTTTTCTTCTCATTGAATCTATTTTACAAGATACATCCATATCTGTTGATATATCTCCTTTTGTCAGATTGCATATATGAATAATAAAATCTCCATTCTTTTGCGTATCTACTACTTGAGCAGAAAAATCTTTATTCTTAATAATTCCAATATCTCCAATTTGGCCACCTGATTCAGCATAAAATGGAGTGTTATCTAATACGATATATACTTTATTATCAACGTCAGCCCAATTTACTATTTTGCTAGAGCTATTTTCTTCGCTATATCCAATAAAATTTGAATGTGGCAAATCGTTACTTAGCTTCCATTTAATATCTGTGCTATCCATAATAAATTTTTGACTCTTCTTAGCAAGCTCTTTTTGTTTTTTCATTTCGCTTTCAAAGCCTTTTTTATCTACCGTCTTGCCTTTTTCAGAAGCCATTAATTCTGTTAAATCCAAAGGAAATCCATAAGTGTCATATAACTTAAAGGCATCAGAACCATTAATATTATCAGAAGAAGAATTTTTGATTATTTTTTCAAATTGAATAATTCCTTTTTCTAGAGTAGCCAAAAAAGATTCTTCTTCGTTAAAAATAGTCTGCTCTACATGCTTTTGTTTATCTTTTAACTCTGGATAAGCATCTGACATTGTAGAAACAACTGATTGAACTAATTTATATAAAATTGGCTCTTTACTGTTGAGATTCATTGCAAATCTTGAACCCCTTCTAAGAACTCTTCTTACAACATAACCTCTGCCTTCGTTTGATGGTAAAACTCCATCTGCTATTGCAAATGATAGCATCCTAATATGATCGCATATCACATGATATGAAACTTCATTATCTTTATAATTTGTCTTAGATATTCTTTCTAAATCAGATATAGTTTCTGCAAATAAATCAGTTTTATAATTTGAATTTTTATTTTGTAGTACCGAGCAAATTCTTTCAAGTCCAGCTCCAGTATCTACATGTTTTTTTGGTAAATCCTCAAAGGTTCCATCTTTTAAACGATTACTCTGTATAAATACTAAATTCCACAATTCCCAATATTCGTCAGAATTATTTACATGCCTAGATTGTTGATTATCTGGATCGTCTCCGATATAATAGTGAATTTCAGAGCATGGACCACAAGGACCTGTTTCTGCCATTTCCCAGAAATTATCTTTTGCGCCAGATCTTACAATACGACTCTTATCAATATCTGTTGTTTTTTCCCATAATTCATAAGCTTCATCATCATCTTCAAATACCGTAACCCAAAGACGTGATTTATCCAACTTCCAAACATCAGTAAGTAGCTCCCATGACCATTGAATAGCTTCTTCCTTATAATAATCTCCAAAAGACCAGTTACCAAGCATTTCAAAGAATGTATGGTGAAAGCCATCTCTTCCTACCTCTTCTAGATCGTTATGCTTTCCACTTACTCTAATACATTTTTGACTATTTACTACTCGCAAATGCTTTGGTTTTTCTGTGTCTAGAAAAATTGGTTTGAATTGATTCATTCCAGCATTTGTGAACAGAAGTGACTTATCACCGTAAGGCAATACAGGAGCACTGGAAATTTTATGGTGGTTTTTACCCTCAAAAAATTTAATAAACGATTCTCTAATTTCTTTGCTTTTCATCGATAAAGTGTTTCATATGAATCTAAACAAATAATATATTCATTAGATGAAAAATAATCTAATAATAACTGCTTTATTTCTATTTTTTTCTTGTTTTACTTTTGGACAAGAAAACACAATCAATAATATTGAAATCGATTCTAGGGAAAATGGAACCTTAATTAAGGTAGGTGGTACTAAAAAAATTAACTTAAAAGATGTAACCGCTTGGTACTCATCAGAATGGTTTTATCTTACAATATATAACGCACAAACTGACAGCACAAAATTAGTAAATCAAATCTCTAATGAAGGCTTTGCTAAGATTGAAATAGCAAATAATGAAGAATCTACTCAAGTAGCTTTAAAACTAAGAAAAGAAATTGAGTCTTTTGAAATCACAAATCCTACAAGAAAAAATATCTCATTTCTTTTAAGACTATCTCAAGAAGAAGCTAAAAAAAGTATTGCGATGGATAAAAATATACAAGAATTCTCTCAAGAAAATAGTAAACCAATTAAGGCTAAAAAATCCAGAAATAAAAATTTATCTCAAACAACTGATAGGACTTTAGAGTTGTCTATATTAGGAGTAATTGTTGCTATTAGCGATATTGCTAATCCAAGCACTTTTCTTTTCGGAGCAATGATTGCATTATCTACTATATTTTTCTAATCTATAGCTTTGAAAACTTATCTGTATACTCAATAAGCTTATCCTTGATTCCTTCTTCAGACATTGCATGTCCTGAATCTGGAATAATATATAAATCTGACTCTGGCCATGCTTTATGAAGCTCCCAAGCATTTTCAACTGGACAAACTACGTCATATCTACCGTGAACTATCACTGTCGGGATATGTCTAATTTTATCTACATTCTCAATTAAGTAATTATCGGTATCGAACCATCCATTATTTGTAAAATAGTGGCATTCTATTCTTGAGAATGCTTCCGCAAATCTTGAATCAGAAGAATGCTCTATTAATGCTTTATTTTGAATTAATTTTACCGTACTACCCTCCCAAATACTCCATGCTTTTGCTGCTTCGACTCTCTTAGAAGAATCTTCATGCGTAAGCAGTTCGTAATAAGCTTTAAGAAGATTATCTTGTTTTGCTTTAGGTATCGGCTCTAAAAATTTTTCCCATGCATCGGGAAATATTTTACTTGCTCCCTGTTGATAAAACCAACGAATCTCTTTTTTCCTTAGTAGGAATATGCCTCTTAAAATTAATGCCTTACATACAGATGGATGTGTTTGACTGTAAGCTAATGATAAAGTACTTCCCCAACTTCCACCAAATACTACCCAAGACTCAACACCTAAATGTTTTCGTATTTTTTCAATATCTGCTACTAAATCCCATGTAGTATTTTCACGCAAATCAGCAAATGGGGTACTTTTACCACATCCTCTTTGATCAAACATAATAATACGCCATTTCTCAGGATTAAAATATTGCCTATATGAAGGATCAATTCCTCCTCCAGGCCCTCCATGAAGGAAGATAACGGGCTTTCCATTTTTATTACCTGACTCTTCAACATATATATTATGAATATCAGATACAGGTAGATGAAAAGAGTTAAATAGTTCAGCAGTTGGATATAAATTCATGGTCTAACTTAATTAATATAAATTATATTTTTAATACATAATAAATTTGTTGATGATTAATAAGAATTGTGTAATTTTACACCGTCCTAACTGATATGAAAATTGGCGTATTAAAGGAAAACAAAGCTGGTGAACAGAGGGTTGCAATTATACCTTCTACAGTTTCAGCCCTCACAAAAAAGGGTTATTCATTCTTCGTACAAAAAAATGCTGGTCATGCATCGAATTATTTAGATAATCTTTATGTAGAAGCTGGTGCAACAATTGTTGAAAAAAATGAAGTTTTTAAATGTGATATTGTAGCAAAAGTCAGTTCTCCTACCAAAGAAGAGATTGAACTATTAAATAATAACTGTTTATTAATATCCCTATTTCAAACAATTAAGGATATTGAATTAGTCAAAGAATTACAAAATGCTAAGTGCTCTGCATTCTCTTTAAACTTACTACCAAGAACTACTTTAGCTCAAAAAATGGATATTCTAAGTTCTCAAGCCAATATTGCTGGCTATAAGTCAGTATTAATTGGAGCAAATCATATTGGAAAATATATGCCACTTCTAATGACTGCAGCAGGAACTATTTCGCCATCAAGAACCCTAGTTATTGGAGCAGGTGTTGCTGGATTGCAAGCAATTGCAACAGCAAAAAGATTGGGGGCTCAAGTAGAAGCATTCGATGTAAGACCTGAAGTTAAAGAACAGGTAGAAAGTTTAGGGGCAAAATTTGTAGAAGTAGAAAATGATAGTGACGATGGAGTAGGATCAGGCGGATATGCTAAAGAAACTAGCGATGCATATAAATTACGCCAACAAGAAGTCATGAAAGAAAGAATTTCAAAATCTGATCTAGTTATTACTACAGCTCTTATTCCTAATAGACCAGCGCCAGTGCTTATTCCAAAAGAAATGGTTGAAGCTATGAAACCTGGTTCTGTAATTATGGATTTAGCATCAGAAAATGGTGGAAACTGTGAATTAACAAAAGCAGATGAAATAGTACATCATAATAATGTACTAATTGATGGTAATACTAATTTTCCAAGTACAATGGCAACAGATGCTAGTCAGTTGTTTTCAAAAAATATTCAAGCGATTATTGAACACTGTCATGGTGAGGATGGGTTTAAACTTAACAAAGAAGATGAAATTATAGATGGAATGCTATTTATCGAAAATGGTGAAATCAGACATCAGCCAACCAAAGAGGCTCTATAATGGAAGTAAATATTATTAATTTAATAACAATTTTTATATTAGCTGTATTTGTAGGTAATGAGATAATTAATAAAGTACCGCCTACTCTTCATACCCCTTTAATGTCTGGTTCAAATGCGATATCAGGTATTGCTATTGTGGGAGCTTTATTAGCAATCACTGTCGATGGAACACTTGGTACATATCTTGGATTAGCCGCACTAATTTGTGCTACCATTAATGTTGTAGGTGGATTTTTAGTAACTGATAGAATGTTAAAAATGTTTAAGAAAAAATGATGAATCAAACTGACATACAAAATTTATTATACCTGATTTCTGCAATTGGATTTATTGTTGGAATCAAACGTCTTTCCCATCCAAGAACTGCAAGAAGTGGAAATTTCTTAGCATCGCTTGGGATGTTGGTTGCTATAATAGCAACATTAACATCTGGAGCAGATTTTGATTGGAAACTAATTGGCTTAGGTGTAGGAATTGGTTCAATATTAGGTGTTATGATTGCTGTACGTGTTCAAATGACTCAAATGCCTCAAATGGTAGCCATATTTAATGGATTGGGTGGAGCAGCTTCTGCATTTGTTGCATCAGCAGCGTATATTTCAGGATCAGATAGTTCATATATCATTATGTGTATGAGTCTTTTCATTGGAACATTAACTTTTTCTGGAAGCTTTATTGCATTTGGAAAACTTCAAGGATTTATATCTGGAAGAGCTATCACTTTTACAGGACAGCAAGCTATGAATGCATTAATTTTTGGTTCTATAATTGCACTATTGATTGCTCACAATTTGAGCTTATTGCCAAATGATACCATATTTTATACTATTACAGTTTTAGCTCTCATGCTTGGTATTGGTCTGACCATTCCAATTGGAGGTGCTGATATGCCTGTAGTCATCTCATTATTAAATTCATATTCTGGAATAGCAGCTGCAGCGACAGGTTTCTTACTTGATAATAATGCACTTATTATTAGTGGCTCTTTAGTTGGCGCTTCTGGACTAATCTTAACAAATATTATGTGTAAAGGAATGAATAGATCTTTAGCCAATGTAATTTTTGGGGCTGTTGGTGCAGTATCTAGCAGTGACAATTCAGACCAAAAAGAAATGAATATTAAGAGTTATTCTACGACAGAGGCAGCTATGATTCTTGATGCTGCTGAAAAAATTATTATTGTACCAGGTTATGGATTAGCTGTAGCGCAAGCGCAACACGTTGCAAGAGAAGTAGCTGATACCTTGGAAGCTCAAGGTAAAAAAGTCTTATATGCTATTCATCCTGTGGCTGGTAGAATGCCAGGACATATGAATGTACTATTGGCTGAAGCCAATGTACCGTATGATCTACTTAAAGATTTAGATGAAATAAACCCTGAATTTGAAGATTGTGATGTTGCATTAATTCTTGGAGCAAACGATGTTGTTAATCCTGCAGCAAGACATGATAAATCTAGTCCTATATATGGTATGCCTATCTTAAATGTAGATAAATCTCGTACTGTTATTATCAATAAAAGAAGTATGAATCCTGGCTTTGCTGGTGTCCAAAATGAATTGTTTGGTTATGATAATTCTATAATGGTATTTGGTGATGCAAAAGACATGCTCAATGATCTTCTAAAAGAAATCAAAGAATTATAATAGTCCTTATCATATAACTATACTTAACAAGTAGTGCCTACTTGTTGAAATACATATTTTAAAATAAATTAAATCTAATTAAATACGAGGAAAAATAATGGAATATAAGAATACACAATTGCTTTTAGATAAAAGACCAAAAGGAATGCCAGAAGATGATTGCTGGAAAATCAACAATGAAGTAATAGTCTCTTTAGAAGATAATGAAATTCTTATTCAAGTTAAGTATCTATCAATTGATCCATATATGAGAGGTCGAATGAATGACGGCTCTTCATATGCCGAACCAGCTAAAATTGGAGAACCTATGACAGGTGAAACTATCGGCGTTGTTGTTGAAACTAATTCCAGCTCATATGCAATTGGTGATAAAGTATGTGCTCATAAAGGTTGGCAAACATATGTAAAAGCAAAAGATACTGATCCTGGTTTATATAAAGTGCCTGAATCTAATATACCATTATCTACTTATTTAGGAACAGTGGGAATGCCTGGAAGGACTGCTTACTTTGGTCTAAACAGAGTTGGAAAGCCTAAACCTGGAGAAACCGTAGTTGTTTCAGCGGCATCAGGAGCTGTCGGAACTGTTGTTGGACAATTAGCAAAGTCTTATGGATGCTATGTAGTTGGTATAGCTGGTGGTCCAGAGAAGTGTTCTTACGTAAAAGATACTTTAAAATTTGATGAATGTATTGACTATAAAGCAGGCAATTTAGAAGAAGATCTTAGAAATGCTTGCGACAAAGGAATAGACATTTATTTTGAGAATGTTGGTGGACCAGTAACGAGAGCAATTGCTCCACTGTTGAATGAAGGTGCAAGAGTTCCAATTTGTGGGTTTATATCTCAATATAATGTAGAGGATATGTCTAAGATGGAAACGCCTTTTCATGTCTTAGGTGCACTTAATCCTAAACCCGAACATAGATTCTTTGTAGTAACAGAATGGATGGATGAATGGGCAGAAGCAACCAATGAGTTATCTAAATTGATTTCAGAGGAAAAACTATTTTATAAAGAAACCATCACAAAGGGTTTTGAAAATGCTCCTCAAGCTTTAAGAGATGTTTTAACAGGTAAAAATTTTGGAAAACAAATTATAGAAATTTAAACTATGCATATTCTGAATTACCTGCTTATATCCATTCCAAAAATACTCTGATTATTTCAGAGTATTTTTTTATATATTAATCTATGTCATTACCTAGTCTATACGAACTTGCAGATGAATTTCAAGAAGCACTAGAAAGTTTAACAGATTTAGATGATCAATCAGTAAAAGACACCTTAGAGGCTATCGAGGGTGAATTTCAACTTAAAACCACTAATGTAGCTAAATATATTAAAAATTTAGAACATACTGCTAATGGCATTAAAGAAGTCGAATCTAGACAACATAAAAGAAGAACATCAATTGAATCTAAAATAAAACATCTAAAAGAATATTTGAGATATAATTTAGAAAAAACTAATACGCAGAAAGTAGAGAGCTCTGAAATAACTATCACTATTCAGAATAATCCACATAAAGTTGTTATTACTAATGAAAAAGATATCCCAAATGAATTTCTTGAAACAAAAGAAACACAATCAATTGATAAGACTAAAATTAAAGAGGCCTTAAAAAATGGAGAAGATGTTCCGGGCTGTGAATTAATTCAAGAAAAGCGCGTTTCAATTAAATAAAAACTCAAGGAGATAAATAGAAAATTATGGTAGCAAAAAAAAATCTTTTGGCTAAAAAAAGAATTGCTGTATTAAGACTGTCTATCCTTTTAATAATTGTATTTATTATTCTTGATAATAATTTTTCTGCTTACAGTCTAGATATAGATCTGAATACATCAATTTTGTTGACTTGTGTAGGTTATACACTTGTTGTCCTTGGAGGATTTGGAAGAATATGGTCATCGCTTTACCTAGAGGGATTTAAAACAAAAAAATTGATTAAAGAGGGGCCCTATTCAATGGTAAGAAATCCTCTATATTTCTTTAGCTTGACAATATTACTCGGAATATGTTTTGCAATTAAATCTATACCTATCTCAATCGCTCTACTGTTGGTCTTTATCCTATTTCACGTTCCAACCATACTAAACGAAGAAAAAGTCCTTTTAAGCACCCATGATGAGTCTTATAAAGCCTATTATGAATCTACACCACGATTGTTACCGAATATCTTTAAATATAAGAAAACAAGACCTGAAGATAGAATTGAAGTGAAGATTAAGGGTGTAAATAGTGTATTATGGGAAATAATGGGTTATTTATTCTTATTTACACTAATAGATTTTTTCTATTTTATAGGATTATAAGAAATAATTATTTTTCTTTATCGCCATCTGGTAATAACAAATCTAACGATTTTTTTAATTTTTTATTTCTAGTAGTAGTAATATCTTGATAACTCTTACTCACTGCTTCAATCTGATTTTCGTGTTTTTCTAGAAGAGCTTCTATTTTTGTCCACTCTACTTTAAACTGACTGAAATTAGTTTTAAAATCATCAACTTTAGTGCTTAGAGTAAAATTATGTACTGATGTCTTTAGCATTTGTAACATCGCAAATAATTCAGGTGTTCCAACTAAAATTACTTTCTTTTTCAGAGCATCTTCCCAAATAGTATAAAATTCTTTTCTAATGAAGTTTAACACGCTTTGACTCGGTACAAACATTAATACAAAATCTACACTACCCTTTGAAACATCTACATAGCCATCTTTTTGCATTTCTTTTATTCGATCTTTTACATCTTTTTCAAAAGCTTTTTTTTCAGATTCTTTTTCAAATTCTCCCTCAGCATTTACCATATTTTTGTAATGCTCTAAAGGAAATTTTGAATCAAGATTTATATAGACTTGATCAGGAAAATAAAAAGTATAATCTGGTCTAGCACTACCATATGACTGCTGAGATTTCCAGTGTACATTTTCTTGTAATCCAAGATTTTCAAGTAGTTGCTCCACTCTATACTCCCCCAAACTACCTCTTTCTTGTGAGCTTCTGAAAATTAGATTGAATTCATTGAGAGATTTAGTGACTTCTTTTTGACTATTTTGATAGGTAGTCTCTAGAGCTGACTTTGTTTCTGATAATTTATCGCGTAAGTCATTGATATTTTTTTCTGAACCAGCAAATAGCTCACCTATAGCATCAAATTGCTCAATAATCTCATTATCATCTTGCCCTATTGATTTGAATTTTTTATCTATATAAAAAACAAGAAATATAACCACAGCAATTAAAGCAATAAGTAAGTATGTATTTATCATATTAATTCTTTTTCTCTTAACATATTTATCAATTCTTCTTCATGATAATTTACAGGAAAAATTTCATATCTATTTTCTTTTAAATGAAAAAGAGTTTGACTGCCAATATTGATACCATAATAACGCTCTAAAAGATATCTATAAAATGAAAGCTGTAAGGAGTAATGATTAAAATTACAGTCCTGCATATGTTGTGTAGAGTTTAAAATACCTACCTTCTTTTTGTAGGATGTTTTATCAATACGTTTATTTGTTTTCCAATCAACGAGATGGTATGTATCTTGTTTTTTATTATATACTAAGACATCAATTGTTCCAGCAATCCCCAATTCTTTAGAATAAATAATAACCTCAGAAAAAAATGTATTATCAGGATCTTTTTGCTTTTCTTTAATCCATTCGGCTCCTATGATAGACATCTCATGTTTTGGCGTAATATCATCCTTAATAAATGCCTCTAATTCATTGTGAACAATAGTTCCTCTTATTGCACCCTTACCCCACTCTTTAATGACTCCATCAACTGTTTTACCGCTGTATTTTGGATGAGTATTAATTAATTTTTGAGCAATACCAACTTGGTCAAATTTTTCAAAAAAATGATGGATAAATTCAGTTACACTAGAAAAGTGAAAATCAGGATTATCACTTAATTCATATTTATGATTTGGTTGATCGAGAGAAATATCATCTATGAATAATTTATTCATTCTTTATTTACCCCTCATGTAAAACATTTTTATTATCATTTTTTCTCAATCTATTCACTCTTCTTCTTGTAATTCTACGTTGAGCAAATCCTAAAGTCCAAACACAAATTAATAAAACTGGAATAACAACTCTCTGTGGAGTATCTGAATTAACAGTAAAATAAAGTAAAAATAATGCTGTGAGGAGCTGTAAAGAATATTGAGCAGTATTAATAATTTTTAACTTATTCATTAAGCATCAATTAAATCAAGAACAAGTCTAACTACCTGTCCTGAAGCGCCATCTCTTTGGATATAGCTTCTATTTTCTACGCCCCAAGATGTTCCAGCAACATCAAAATGAGTCCAAGGAATATCTTTTCCTACAAACGCTTTCAAAAATGCTGCTCCAGCTATCGTTCCAGCTTGTCCGGGTGAGCCTAAATTTTTGACATCAGATATGTTAGATTTTACTTGATCGCAATACTCATCCCATAGAGGCAATTCCCATACAAGTTCGCCAGTATTTTTAGATGATTTTTCAATGCTTTTGATAAGGTCAGGATTATTTCCGAGTATAGCCGTTGCAATATGTCCAAATGTTACCACGCAAGCTCCTGTCAATGTAGCAAAATCAATCATAAAAGCAGGATCATAGTGCTTACTTGCATAAGCAAGTGCATCTGCAAGAATTAATCTTCCTTCTGCATCCGTATTCAATATCTCAATTGTTTTTCCATTATATGCTGTTAGAATATCGCCAGGTAAAAAAGCAGATCCACCTAACATATTATGCGTTGATGGAACAATAGCTACAATATTCTTTTTTGGTCTTAAGTCTGCAACAGCATTCATCGCTCCAAGCACAATCGCAGAACCACACATATCAAATTTCATTTCATCCATTTTTGCTCCTGGCTTTAATGAAATTCCACCTGTATCAAATGTCAATCCTTTACCTACTAACACTATAGGTTTCTCATCTTTTGAATCTGCACCAAAATATTCCATAATGATAAATTTTGGAGGTTCATTAGTACCTTGTGCAACACCAGCAAAAGCACCCATTCCCATCTTTGTAAATTCTTCTCTATCAAATACTGTTACTTTCATATCGCCTCTTTTACCTACTTCTTGGGCAAATTCAGCTAAACGTGAAGGTGTACTCACATTTGGTGGATTATTGGCCAAATTTCGAGCTTCACATACAGCATTTCCTATTGTAGCTCCTTTTTTAGATGCATCAGTACAACACTCACCAACCATTGTAATTTTTTCTAAATGATATTTGCCTCTTTCATCTGTAAAAAAGTCTAAGAAACGATAACTTCCCAGTACAAGACCTTCTGAAAATGCCTGACAAAAATAATCATCATGACTATCCGATTTAGGGCATTCCACTGAAATGGAAGAATATTTATTACTAATAATAAATGTCATTATTGCACCTGCTGCTCTTCTCAAATCTTCGGGCGTTGCTTTGTCAGATTTTCCTAATCCAAAATAAAGTGTTTTTTGGTTATCATTGAAGTCGTAAGCAAGCTCTCCCACTTTACCTTTAATTTGACTCTTGACTAAGTCTGAATCATTCTTATCTTGATAAACACCTATCGCTAATATATCGCTATCCTTAACGTTATCCATGTTAGTATCATATTCTAATTTTTTAATGTGGGCCATTACTTAATTCTCCTTTTCTAAAGAAATATTGTGATCAAATTTTACAAATTCATCATTCTCATTTTTAATGACTGCAACAAAAGTAAAGTTTGCTGTACAAGCTAAACGTTTACCATGCACTTTACTTTCTGCATAAGCTTTTACCGCAATTTTAATAGAAGATTTTCCAGCTTCATACACAACTGCTTCGCAATTCACCCAATCTCCTAAAAAGACAGGTTCTTTAAATTGTACACTATCCATAGCTCTTGTTACTGCACTAGAAGCTTCTGTTTCTTTTAAAAAACGACTCGATGCTTTTCCTGCAGCCAAGTCTAGCCATGCTAACATATAGCCCCCAAATAGGGTGTTCACACTATTAATATGTTGATGCTGAACTAGCTCTGAATAGTTGGTTATTGGATTACTCATTACTTCAATTTAAAAGAATTGTTTTGCTATTAGTAGTTATTTATTCAAATAAAGTATTACAATTTTTTAGCCATGGCTTCACCCTCAGCCAAATCTACCTTTGAAAATACATAAGCACCCAATAAGAGGAGTATAATGATAGATTGAAAGCCGATGCGTGCTGCGAGCTCTTGATCTGCGATAGCATTGTTTATTAGTACTGTAACTGAACCCATAAGTAAAGGTCCAAATACTGCAGCAAACTTACCCCACATATTAAAAAAGCCAAAAAATTCAGCAGATTTATTTTTAGGAATAATACGAGAGTATAAACTCCTACTAAGTGTTTGAATACCTCCTTGAAAACAACCAATTAATCCTGCTAAAATATAAAAATGCCATGCTTCTGTAACAAAATATGCGCCAATAATAATAATGATATAGGCTAAAATAGCTGTATAGATTCCATTTTTTATCCCTACTCTATCTGAAAATTTTACATAAAGCAAGGTAGCAAAAAATGCAACAAATTGAACAAGCACAAGTGCTCCCATAATAGAAGTTTGACCAAAGCCTAGGTTAATACCAAAATTTGCTGCCATTCTTACTGTCGTATCTACTCCATCTATATAGAGCCAATAAGCTAGTAAAAAAGTAGCTACTACTTTTAGATGTTTAATTTCGTTGAAAGTAGATTTAAACTGAGCTACCCCTTCTTTAACTGCATCGACAATACCTTTTGTTTCAGATTCTCTCTTTTCTTCTACAAATAACATAATAGGTATTGAAAATAATGCCCACCATATTCCAACAGATATAAAAGACCATTGAATTGCAGCAGTCTCATCTGCTAAACCAAAGGATTCAGGGGAAGATAACATTAAAAAATTAATCACAATAAGTATACCGCCTCCAAGATATCCTAGAGCATACCCTAAGGCAGAAACATAATCTACCGTCTTTTCATTACTAACACTTGGCAATAAAGAATCATAGAAAGTATTAGCGCCTGAAAATCCAATAGTAGCGAAAATATAAACTAATAGAGCTATGGGCCACATACCTTGAGCAACAAACCCTAAGCCTGTTGTCATTACAATACCCAAAAATGCAAAAAATATTAAAAATCTTTTTTTATAACTTCCTCTATCTGCGATTGCACCAAGAAAAGGTGCTAACAGTGCAACGATAATAGATGCTATAGAATTTCCTAATCCTAGATAAAAAGTACTAATTGATAAATTGTTTGGATCTGACCAATATTGAGAGAAGAAAATTGGGAAGAATCCCGCCATAACAGTAGTGGCGAATGCAGAATTTGCCCAATCATATAAAGCCCAACTATAAATTTTTTTTTGAATAATTATCCCTTTCTAACGGATAATTTAATTGTTAACCCATCTAAATCAAAAGACTCTCTAAGTTGGTTATGTAAATATCGTTTATAAGCAACCGTAATTAGTTTAGGATAATTACAAAAGAAAGCAAAGATTGGAGGTGAGAATTGTACTTGATCCATAAACTTTAACTTAATTGACTTCCCTTGTAATGCTGGGGGTGGATATTTCCTTACTGTTTTGACAAGCCATTCATTTAACATTTTCGTACCAATTTTATCTCTCTGTTTTTGAAATACACCCCATGTCTCAGATAGTACATTTGATATACGTCTTTTTGTTAAAGCAGACACAAAAAGTATAGGATAATATTGTATTAAATGAAATTCATGAATCATTTCTTCTTTAAATGTCTCTGCAGAAATATTCTTATTAGCAGTTAAATCCCACTTATTTACTAGAATTACCATCCTTTTTCCTCTGCGGATAATTTCGCTAGCAATAGTTTTTTCTTGTTTTGTAAAGCCTTTCTCTGCGTCAATAACAAGCAAAACAACATCAGATCGTATTAATGAATCTACTGCTCTTAATGAACTATAATATTCAATGTCATCATCGATTTTACTCTTTTTTCTAAGTCCTGCAGTATCTACAATTTTAATAGAGTGTCCATGCCATTTTATATGAGTATCAATAGAATCTCTCGTCGTTCCAGCAATGTTTGACACAATAGCTTGTTCTCGCTGAATTAAGGCATTAAGAATAGATGACTTTCCAACATTAGGCATTCCAACAATTGATATTGACATAGAATCTTCATCCATATCTTCAAAATCTTGTCCTTGGAGATCTTCATGTGCAAATAAAGTATCTAACACATCTCCAACGCCTGCTCCATTTAATCCTGAGATTGCTACGGGCTCTTTTAGTCCCAAGCTAAAGAAAGGTATTATTCGGTCATTATGATCTGGCGTATCACACTTATTCACTGCTAAAACATAATTTTTACTAGAATGTCTCACCATTTTAGCTAAATGACCATCATTTGGATTGAGTCCATTTTTTCCATCAACCATAAAAATAATGCCATCACATTCGTTTAATGCTTCTATAATTTGCTCTTTAATTTTTTCATTAAAAATATCTTCATTAGAACTAACAAACCCTCCAGTATCAATAATATCAAATCCTTTATTAAGCCACTCTCCCGATGAATAGATTCGATCTCTTGTGACTCCTTCAACTTGATCAACAATAGATGTTCTTTTTCCTGAAAGTCGATTAAAAAGGGTTGATTTCCCGACGTTTGGTCTTCCTATTATAGCAATTCTAGATTTTTTACTCATGCTGTTGAATTATACAACTAAGGCAGTTGTAGTACTATAAAATTTATTTAGCGAGAAATATGAATTAACAACTCTAGCCAGAGTGCTAAAGAAGCCATAAAGGCCACTTGAAAAATAGGAGCTCTTCTTGAAAGCTTTGGATTTGTCGATCTAACAACAAAATGAATAACTCTCATTGCTGTATAAAGCCAAGCAAGTATAAGAGTGAGCAATGTTACATGCCCTACCGTAAAGGCCAAAATACAGTAACAGTAAAAGACTAGCGGTGCTTGATGTAAATTTTTATACAGCTCTCTAGAAGATTGGACATTGTCGGGAATTGCTTGCCATGAAGGCATATACTTTAGCCATCTCCAATCAAGCTCTTTACTCTTAATTGATTCTCGTAGAGTCATTGCATTCATTGCTGTATGTAAATGCGTCAAAAGGATGATAGGAAAAATTGGAAATAATATTTGTATAGGATCCAATTTACTGACCTAAATAGACTCGAAGAGGCTCACTACGTGTCTTGTGTGCAAGACGTCTAATTGCTTTCTCTTTAATTTGTCGGACACGTTCACGTGTGAGGCTAAATTGTTCTCCAATCTCATTTAACGTAAAAGATCTATCACGGTTAATACCAAAATACATTTCAATAACAGAGCGCTCTCGATCTGTTAAAGTACTTAGAGCTGAAGCAATTTCTTCTTTCATGGAAGTATCCATCACTTTATTGTCAGGATCTTTTTCTTGCTCATCTTCAATCACATTGATTAAAGAACTGTCTTCCCCTTCTGCAAATGGTGCATCTAAAGAACTATGTCTTCTTGAATATTGCAGAGCATTAAACACTTCTTCTGTTTTGACTTCAAGTTGGTGACTAATTTCTTCCACTTTTGGAGGTCTACCCATTTCAGCTTCTAACTTTTCTGCTGCTTTTGTAATTTTAGTAATAGTACCTACTCGATTTAAAGGCAATCGAATTAAACGACCTTGCTCAGCTAATGCTTGCAATATTGCCTGTCTAATCCACCAAACTGCATAGGAAATAAATTTGAATCCACGTGAAGGGTCAAATCGTTTAGCTGCTTTTATTAGACCTAAATTTCCTTCATTAATAATGTCAGATAATGATAATCCGTTTCCTTGATATTTTTTAGCAACAGAGACTACGAATCTAAGATTGGCTTCCACCAATTCTTTCATTGCTCGTTTATCTCCTTTTGCAATAAGCACAGCTAGCTCTACTTCTTTCTCAGGAGCTAAAGGTTCATATTGAGAGATTTCAGATAGATACATACTGATAGTACCGCTAGCAACTTTAGATCTTCTGATTCTTTCAGCAGCTCTTTCTTTTGCATCTTTCATAGCTTCTGCTTTTTCAGCTATAATTAAATCTGCCTGTATTTCTTTTTCAGATTTAGGTTTTAATTTTTTTGAAGCCTTTTTTGCAGTTTTTTTAACGGCTTTTTTTGGAGCTTTTTTTGGAGCTTTTTTTGCAGGAACAGCAGATTCCATTTTTAGAATTTCTTGCTCTACGCTTGCTAGCTCTTTCTTAAATACTTTTTTTGAAGTTTTTTTTACAGCCAATTGATGGTTTCCTTTTGATAAAAAATAATTGCTTTCACGGCGTAAAACTTAACGAATTCTGAATATTTTCCAAGTCATTTTATTTGCTAATATCCTTTAATGCTGCGTCCAATTCATTAAACTTAAACTTATATCCGCTCTCTAGCGTCCTTTTTGGGATCGTTTTAGGTCCATATAATACCATTTCGCTCATATCTCCAATCATTTTTACTACACAAGTTGGCATAAACAATATCCATGGAATAATTCCTCTATAATGCTTTCTAATTGTATTATAGAAATCCTTATGAGTAATTGGTTCGGGAGTAATTAAATTAAAAGGACCCTGCAGATTTTTTTTAAGTGCATAATCTATAAATCCTACAACATCATCAAGATGAATCCATGGAAAATAATGATTTTTTACTCCTGGAATTGGAATTGAGAACAACGAAGACAAGCCAATCAATAAAGAAAAACTGGGTGTAAGTACCATTCCAATTCTAAGGTGAATAACTCTCATACCTTCTCCCTGAAATATCTTACAAGATTCTTCATTTAATCGACATACTTCTGATAAAAAAGAATCTCCATTATGAGAATTTTCATTTACTTCACCCTCATAATTCATTGATTTTTTACTGTAAAAACCAATTGCAGAAGCATTGATTAATAAATTACTATTTATTTGATTTCTTTTTAAAAATTCTAACAGATTTTTAGATAAATCTATCCTGCTATTTAAAATTTTCTTTTTTACATTTTTTGTCCATATCTGAGCGACAGATTCCCCACTTAGCTTGATAACAGCATCAATATTTCTTAATAATTCTATATCATTAGATTGCCAATCAACAAAACTAACTCCACTATCAAATTTATTTTTATGTTTTAATGGATTTCTAGATAGAATAACAACATTATGGTTTTGTAATGTTAAAGAATTGACCAATCGAGATCCGATTAATCCTGTACCTCCAGCAATAAGAATTTTCATTTTTTAGATAATGTACTCATAACCTTTTTAATTTTGGCTTGAGTTTCGGGGCTAAACCAATTGCTAATTAATACTTCATAATCAAATTCAGTATCATGCATCAAAGATTGCTTTAATCTCACAAATGGCTCTCCTGCATTAATATAAAATCCTGCTAATTTTTTTGCTCTCTTAAGAGCTTCTGCCGTTGCTTTTTTCTTACCAATAAAAGGATTTCCAATATACTCATTGATTAAGCCTTTCTTGTAGGCTTGTTTTGGAGTATACATCTTACATTGCGTTGCTACTTCAAAAAGATTTTCTCTGCTGATTGAATGACTAATAATTGATAGCATATCTGGTGGTAAATCAATACCGATAGCCATTTCATTAAGACCCATTCTATGTGTTCCAAACATGCCATAGCGATAATCAGATGCTAAGGCCATCAGACATCCTCCCGCAATTGCATGCCCACTTACTATACTAATTACTGGACCTGGAAATTTTCTAAAAGATATCAACAAATCACTGAGAGTATTAAAAATAAGAGAGACACTTTCTGGGTCTTCAGCACTCATTAGGTCTTTTAAGTTCAGCCCTGCGCTAAATACTTTTTCATTTCCCATAATAATGACAGCTTTACATTCTTCATAGTTCAGTTCCGCTATAATTTCTTTTGATCTGCTAACGCTTAATAGATTCGGGCCTTTCTCGCCCATTTGAATAATTTTAATATCATTTTCAATAGTAACATTCATAATAAATTTTCCTTAATTATACCTCATTTTTTAAAGCATCAAATACGGGAATACTTTTTTGATCTGTAAAATCAAAACACACTAATGTCATTTCACATTTAATAGCACATTCATTGTCACCTTCTTTAAACATACCATACTCATAATCAAAACTTTTTCCACCAATGCGTGACACTCTAATCCCAATAGTTAATTTTTCTGGATGACTAATCTGCTTTAAGTAGTCAAATCTCATAGAAGCTACTATAAATGGAAATTTGTATCGATCGTAAGGCTCAAGACCTATATCAGCGGCATGCCTCACTCTTACATCTTCCATGAGTGTTACAGCAGTACCGTGATTTAAATGGCCCAACATATCCTCATCATACCATCTAGTCTCGATATCGTAAAGTCTTTTAAATGTGTCTTTTGTCATCAGTCAACTAAAAATTGTGAATTATTATTAGGAAAACTACATGCTTCTTTTTTTCCAAACCAGCTATATCTTCTCTCGGCTACAAAATAATAAAGTTTATCTGCTAAAAAAGATGGGAGAATAAATTGAAAATATCTTAAAGGATGATTGAGTTCATCTAAAACAACAAATGCAGCTTTTGATTTTGTAAAAATCTTGTTATCCTTTTTCACAACTACGGTATTCATGTCATCAATATATTTTTTATCTAAAGTTCTTTTGGCGTAATCAGATTGTATAGGACTATAAGAGATAATCTTATCATGATCATGTTTTATAGAAAAATCCATTGCTCTAGAGCATAAGACGCAGAATCCATCATAGTATATAATAACCGATGATTGTATCATAGGATATAAGGAATAATAAAGGCTGTTTTCTTTTTATATGCTTCATGTCCTTCAAAGCGGGATAAAGATTTATCAATTCTTTTCATTCCAGGAATCCAAATAATACATATAAAAATGCTTAAGATTAGTACTGGAATCCACCATAGGGATGATTCAATAGTAAGTAATAAGAAGCTAGAGTAAATTAATAATTCACCAAAATAATTAGGATGTCTGCATTGTTGCCAGAGACCATCTGTAATTAATCCTGAGTTATATTTTAGATAGATATACTTCTGCATATCTGATGCAAAATGATAGTATACGCCAAATGAAAATAAGATAACTGCAGTAACGATAACTTCCAATGAAGCTTCATGGCTTGTCATGGTAATAATGAAAGCAGGAGCCCAGTATACCATGAGACCAAAAAGAATAAATATTGTATATAATATACCCGCTTTTCTTTCCCAATTTTTATCTGGAAAAATTCTACTTTTCATCACCCACATAATTCCATAGGACCCGTGCAAACAAAAATAAATCCATGCTGTAATATTGTCAAATTGATTGAAATAATAAATTAATCCAAGTACTACTAACCAAGTAATACTTTTGGCAAAATCAATGGGATATTTTTGCTTAATTAGCATAGCAAAAAAATGGTATGAGTGAAATTAATAACACAATCATGATCGTTATAAATGATTTTCTATATTTTGTAATTAATTCTTCTTTATTATTCATTATCTAGTGGCTTCCAGGCCAGCATTCCGCCATCAACATTGATAGCATTAAAACTATTCTCTCTTAAAATATTTTTTCCAACATTAGATCTATTTCCACTACGACAAACAACATAAATATCTTTATTCTTTACTTCATCGAGCTCATTTATTCTTAAAGATAGTTCGTCGATAGGAATTAACATTGCACCATCGATATGTCCTAGTGGGCCATAAAACTCTGCCTCTGTTCTAACATCTAAAATAAATGTATTCTCATTGAGAATTTTTGATTGGAATTCTTCCATTGACACTACGTCTATATTATTTTTACTGCACATAACTAGCAAAAAAGTAACTATAAAAATTGAAAATAAATATTTAATCATTCTTCGTCCCCTATATCGATTCTTTTTTTTCGAACATATCGTTTAACAGTAAAAAAATTAAACATTGTTCCAAGCAAGACACATAGTGTCATTAAAATAATTGTGAATTTCATCGGTCTGTAATTTCAGTTCCAAAAATTTTATCCCAAAATGTGAATGTTGAAGCATAGTTACCTTTATTTCTTGAATGATGGAGATCGTGATGTTCTGCTGTGCCATAAAAAGGAATAGCAGCCGTAGCTTTTGAAGACTTTACTCCGGAATGGATATCTAATTCATGTAAATTTCTTAAAGCAATCATAGTCCAAAAAGCATAAATATTTATTTGAGGGATAAATATTGCAATCACTGCCAATCCAATAAAAGGACCGATAGCACCAAAAAACCATTCAAGAGGATGTGTAAAAATATACTCCATTGGAATAGGCATTGTAGATCGATGATGCGTTTTATGAATATGCTTGTATAAAAATTTCGTATGCAATGCCGAATGATAAAGATAAAAATATAAGTCATCTATTAAAAAAATTAAAACTAACTGTAATAAAAAAACTCCAAGAGTTGGAATAGAAAAATCGAGAATATCGTAAAATAAATATACTCCAATAACTCCGACGGATAGTAATAGAAAAAGGTTAAATAATATTAAAGGAAGTCGTTGATAAAAACGTCGAGAAAAATATTTTTTAGGTTGAATTCTATGATCATTAATAAGGTTGGTATGCAGAATCAAAGCGGTATATATATACCCTATAAAATTGGTAGTAAATAATATACTAACCGTAATTAAAATTGCCTGATTTATTCCTATATCCATAAAAATTTTCCGTTTCTCCCGGGGTTTTTTATCGTATTTAAATCAATTTAAGGTGCCAACCAGCAAACCGAAACATTTTTCCCAATAAAATCAAACCTACATCGTGAATGCCCACTATATTTCAAACTTAGATAATCGATACTAGTAAATTGGCATTGAATAATCACAAAATTTTCTAATCCTTTTTCTGTCTCTTGTTTATTCGGATCTCCAAATCTAAAGTCTTCAGGTATATTTGGATGATCTTCTTCAATTGTACTCGAAGGACTATATGGACCTAAATAACATCTGCGTGATGAATTGGATATTCCTTCCCATCTTTTTTTTGTAGATGTGTCTTTATGTAATATTTTAGTTTTTCCAGAAAATCGTAGCTGTATTTTTTTATCCGGATTGTAGAATAGTGCAGAAAAATTAGGATTAACCCCTAACTGCTCTACTTTTGGGCTCCTAATATCCGAATGAAATTCAAAAATCTTTTTTGACATAGAAAAATCTCTTAAGACGACAGTTCTGATATGTGGGCTTTCATCCGATAGGTTTGCAAGAGATAACAAATGGAATGGATCCTTATAATCAGATACAGCCGATGTCATATCGATATCAATAGAATTATATATTTCAGTAAATTTTTTATTCATTTTTATAAAATTATGCTTTAAACATATTAACAATAAAGTACTATGACTTTAATTGTTAATTATTATATATTCTTGGAATTTAACAATTAACGAGGGAAATAAATATGGACTTTACAACATTTACATTTTTTGTAACAAATATGGCTCTATTAGCAGCCGGTCTATTTCTATGGATTGAAAGAGACAATGTAAACCCAAAATGGAAAACTGCCTTAACTGTTTCAGGTATGGTATGTTTTATCGCTGCAGTACATTACTACTATATGCGTGGAAATATGGGTATGACTGATGTTACTGAAATCAGATATATTGATTGGCTTGTTACCGTTCCAATGCAAATGGTTGAACTTTACTTAGTTCTTGCAGCTGTTACTGCTGTAAGCGTTGGAGTATTCAATAGATTGCTTGGATTTTCACTAGTAATGCTAATTGGTGGATACTTAGGTGAATCAGGTGTTTGTGCTTGGATTTCACCAGCAATTGGTTTTGGTATTGGTATGGCTGCTTGGTTAGCTATGCTAAATGAAATTTGGAATGGAGAAGCATCTAAAGTAAACGCTGCATCAAAAAGCGCAGCTGGACAATATGCTTTCGACAAACTAAAAATGATTGTTACGGTTGGATGGGCAATTTACCCTGCTGGATATGCTTTAGGATATTTTTTCGGTATGGGCGATATGGACATGACTAATCAAGTGTACAATTTAGCTGACTTTGTAAATAAAATTGCTTTTGGTATGTTTATTTATGCTGCTGCAAAAATGGACACAAAGTAGTTTTTATTCTTTAAATAAAAAAAGGCCTTCAATGAAGGCCTTTTTTTTATCCTAAATATTCTCTTTTTTAATCAAATAAATCACTGACTCTATTTTTTATAATTGCTTGATTAGCCATAACCCCCAATGAATTAACAGCAACATTTAACATGCTAAATCTCTTGTCTTTCGTATAGCCTTTATGGTACCTATAATAAATCTGCTGAGCAATAATTGCGATTTTAAATAGGCCGAAGACATAATAAAACACTGGATTATCAATTGATTTACCTGATTTTTTTTCATACATAGTCAATATATCTTGCCTAGATGGATTGCCATTTAATGTTGTAGCACTTAATTGAAATAGCTTTAACTCTTCTGCGTCATTTTTATCTACCCAATATCCTAATGTAGTTCCTAGGTCCATTAAAGGGTCACCTAAGGTAGCCATCTCCCAATCTAGCACTGAAATAACTTTAGTAGGATCATCAATATCAAGCACTGCATTATCATACTTAAAATCATTGTGAATAATAGCTTTACCAGATTCCTTAGGTTGATTTTCGTTTAGCCACTTAGCAACAAATTCCATTTCTGGGATAGTATGTGTCTTAGCATGAAAATATCTTTTCGTCCATCCTGAAACTTGCCTTGATATATAGCCATCTATTTTACCAAAATCATTTAAACCACTTTTATCTATATCTACCTGGTGCAAATTAACGAGCGTATCGATAAGCGAATCTGAAATTTTAGATATAGTATCAGCATCAGGTGCATTTTCTTGAGATAGATCAGGTCTTAAAATATATCCTTTTACACAATCCATAATATAGAATGGTGCACCAATAATAGATTTATCTTCTGTATATAAATGCACATCTGGAACTTTCTTAAATTCAGATTTTAACTTGCTCAAAACCTTGTATTCTCTAGACATATCATGTCCACCCTTTAAGCTATCAGCACCAAAAGGAGGTCTCCTTAATACATATTCATTTTTATTAGTGCTTAAAAAATAAGTGAGATTTGAATAGCCGCTAGGAAACTGTTTGATAGCAAGTCCATCTGTATCAAAACCTTGAGAGTTTAGATAGGTTGTTAGTGGCTCTATTGGAAATTCTTCACCCTTTCGAATATCTTTGGGCTTATCTATTGAAAAGGTAGTAATATTCTTTTGTTTAAAAATTTTTGATAGAAAAAGGTAAAATTTAAGCTTTAGCGGAATTCTGAAATTTACCTTAGCCTTTTTAAAAAACATAAAAATTTACTTTGAATATTCTTTTAGAATCTCTCTAGCCACTCTAGATCTATGGACTTCATCAGCTCCATCATAGATTCTTGCAGATCTTTCATGTCTCCATAAAGATGCTAAGAAAGTATCATCCGTCATTCCAAGCGCTCCATGCGTCTGAACTGCACGATCTAACACATTCTGTAATACTTGAGCTACAAAGAACTTTATCGTAGAAATTTCTACTTTTGCAGACGCAGCTCCGCTTTTATCAATTTTACTCGCTGCATCAAGAACCATCAATCTTGAAGCATTAATCTCAGCGCGAGAGTCAGCAATCCAATTCTGAACAGTTTGTTTGCTTCCTAATGGTTTTCCTGGTGCTATTTCGCGACTCACTGCTCTTTCGCACATCATATCGAATGCACGCTCACATTCACCTATCCAACGCATACAATGATGAATTCTTCCAGGCCCTAGTCTATCTTGAGCAATTTTAAATCCTGCACCGGGTGTACCCAATACATTTTCTTCAGGAACTGTACAGTTTTCATAACGAATCTCAGCATGAGCATTCCAGCCATCTCCTTCATCGCCCATCACAGAAATATTCCTAATAAAATTAAATCCTTCAGTGTCTGTTGGAACAATAATTTGACTTGCTCGAAGATATGGATTAGGATTATCTGGATCTGTAACTACCATTGCAATCGCAAAACTTGCTCCTTCTGCAGAAGATGTAAACCATTTATGTCCATTAATAACATAATTGGAGCCTTCTTTTTTAGCAATTGTACCCATCATTAAAGGGTTCGATCCTGCAAATTCTGGTTCTGTCATAGAAAAACAACTTCTAATTTTTCCATCAATAAGAGGCTTTAAAAATGTTTCTTTCTGATAATCTGTTCCATGATCCATTAAGATTTCCATATTACCTGCATCTGGCGCTTGACAATTAAAGACATATAAGCCATAAAAAGTGCTTGCTAGAATTTCGTAGATTTGACCCAACTGATGTAAACTCAACCCTAACCCACCATACTCTTTAGGTATTTGAGGAGTAAACAAGCCCATCTCTCTTACTTGATTTCTTTTTTCCTCGAGATAAGGTAGATGATCTGCAAATGTATGTTTAGCCTGAAATTGTTTCTCATTATCAAGCAATTCTTGTTGAACAAATTTTGCTATTCTATCTTTAATATCTTGAAAATCTTTGTCTGGTATTGCCATATTATCCTCTAAATAAATGTTTCTAATTCTTCTGATATTAAACTACTATTAAAAGCCTTTAAAGTAAATCCCTCAGTTGTCATTAAAAACTCTGAAATAGACACGTTTTTAATACCAAAATTGAGTTTTTGTATTTCTTCATGCGAACACGGAATCACTTCTGCATATACTCCTGAGATTGCACCACCTGAGGTGACAACCATAATATTGGACTTATCTGTCAAGCTCTCTTGTATGCTCTTTAAAACATTAGTTATACGAGATCGAAAAACAGAAAATCCTTCAAAACCAGGCTTACTTAAGTCTAACTCTTCATTCATCCATTTTTGTGCAACAATTTGGAACAGTTCTAAAAATTTATCATGACGTTCTTTTGGTTCACATTCCTCAAAAATTTGCTTAGTAGTTTTTGATGTGTTTAAAATTTTTGGAATAAAATATTGTGCAATTTCCATTAATTGATTTTCAGCAAATGCTTTATCTATGACAGGCTCTGGAAGGTCTGTTAGACTATATCCTTCCTTAATTCCTTCAAATGTTTGTAAATGTCGTCGATGTGGACCAACAATAATATGATCAAAGGTAGCTTCTTGTTTTGCGAGCGCTTTACCAAGCTCGATTGATTGTTCAACACCTTTTGGGCTAAGATTGTCATAATCATCTGCTCCAAATGACGCTTGTCCATGGCGTACTAAATGTAATATACTCACTTTATCCCCTTTTTATTCGTAAACAAGAAATACTTGCTCAGCTATGCATGCAGGTTTTTTACTGCCTTTTAATTCGACTGTGACTCCAACTGTTAATTGCGCACCATTTTTAATCTTTTTAAACTCTTTTAAAATAACACGACCCCTAACATAACTACCTGATGGAACAGGAGCAGTAAATCTGACACGATTTAACCCATAATTAACACCCATTTTTACTGAGGATATAGAGTAAGTTTTTTCTAACATTTTTGGAAGCAATGACAGTACAAGAAATCCATGTGCAATAGTGGTTTTAAATGGAGAACCTAATTTTGCTTTGAGCGGTCGCATATGAATCCATTGATGATCTCCTGTAAACAAACCAAAACCCCATATTTGAAATTGGCTGATTCTTTGCCATTTACTAACACCGAGCTCTTGCTCTACTAGCGCTTCTACTTCGCTAAGATTTTTGAAAACTTTCATGAGTTAAAGATAATGAACCTGGTACAAAAAAGCCCTCAAAAAATGAGGGCTTTTTTATTTTTCACTGAAACTATCTTTTACAGTTCGTATCCAACACTTAATGTTGTGAACCTACCCATTTCAGGGCCTAAGAATGTTTCTTTGTGTACAACATCAGTGATGTTGTCAATTGATAAACCAACTGACATACCTTCTACTCCTGAAATATCCCATTTACCATTTACACCAAGAGTGTAGAATGATGGAATGTGTCCGGATGTGCTGGCGAATCCGTCAGCAAAGTATGAGTCTTGGTAACGTAATGAGAATCCGTATGCTGAACCTGCAGTTGCATATTGTGCTCCTGCACCCATTTTAAATTTAGGTGTGTTCATGTTTACAGTACTCAAACGTCCATTTTGATCAGCAGCGCTTACAGTACTTTCGCTTAGCATTGACATGTTCATATAGAAATTCCAGTCAGTGCTTGGGAAGTAATTTAAAGTCGCTTCTAAACCATTTAGTTTAATGTCTTCAGTTAACTGTTTGTAACCTACAATGATGTTAGCACCATAAGGTGATTGCTCTGGAGCAATTCCACCCATTGGAAGTGCAGCTACTGAACCTGCAATTAATGTTGCAAGTTCGTCAGCACCACCATACGCTCCATTAGTGTCTAATGCACCAACAAAGGCTGTTAGGTTGTCATTGCCATACATTGCAGTAAGCAATGCAGCAACATAACTACCACCATCAGCAGCCATAATAGTAAAGCCACTAATTTGTTGTAGATTTGAAACATAGTCAGAGATGTTCATTTGATAAGCATCTACTGATAATGTCATATTGTCACTTACTTGGCCTTTATATCCAAACTCTGTTTGAGCCCATGTAGTTTCTTTAATAACATCATAGTTACCAAACTCTATGTTTGGATCTACAATATTTAAACCGCCATCAAGGACTAAATTAGCAATACTTGGTATTGCTGATCCCATCAGCGCCATAAAGTCACTAGCTGCTAATCCAGCTTGTTGAGCACCATAAGCTGCTGCAGAACCATCTGCTACAACTCCTGCTGCTGCTGCTGCTGCGGCTGCTGCTGCAGTCGCTGCGTCAGCACCAAGGCTGATATAATAGTTATATGTTCCAGCGTAAGTAGCATTTACAAAGCCTTCAGCATTTGCTGCACCAAAGCCAGCTATTAAAGCTTGACCATCGGGACTTTGTAATACTCCACCACCAACTAATGGAGCAAATACACCCCATACTGCACCATTTACGGTAGGGTCATTTAGGCTGTAATTAGTATTTACGCCTAATCCCCAAGCTGGTGACCAGTTTGAACGGAAAGTAAGATTTCCATTCGCATCTCTGTCATATGTCCAACCAGTTGTTGTTGATCCCATCGCTTTCGCTTGGAAGTCAGGTTGGAAAGGTAACCCACCAAATGCTGGGTTAGTGAAGTCGATGCCATTAGCACCATACACTAGGTTAGTTCCTAGTACTGCGATATCAAGATTCTTAGTAAAGTTACCAGGTAAGTCAATATTTTCACCATAAGTAAGACGGAAAGTTCCTCTTACATCTTCTGGTGACCATACTAACGCTAATTTTGGAGCAAACACGAAGTCAGTTCCAATATCTTTTAGGTAGTTGTTACTATCCATTCTTCCAGTACCAACAAATTTAACACCATTGTCCCATTTTTTCTCAAAAGAGAAGTATGCTCCAATGTTGTCGAAATCATCAATATCTTCGTTCTTACCATTGATAGTTCCTTTTGTATCAGGAGTACGTTGTAACATGTCTCCACCCCATACAAGAGATTTACCATCGTTTAGTTCGATATTATGTTGTAATTGAAATGCAAGATTTGATGATTTATCATATACAATATTACCTGTTGATAAATTGTATGTAGTTTCTTGATCATTCCAATTTGTAAATAGATTTAAAAATAAATCTCCACCCAGAACGCCTTGTCTTAAGTAAGACACTTGCGCTTGGTATAGAGTTGCATCATCTGCAAACGCTCTACCAACACCAGTCATTTCAATCGCAGAAACATTTGCCATTCTGAAATTAACTGTTAGGTTAGATTTTAAGTCAGGACGAAACTCTGTTTTCATATCCACTGTTGTTGCTTCAGGATTAAAGTCATATGAAGCATCATTTGGAGATCCAGTTACTGGATCGTTATATGGGTCAGTGTCTCCACCATAAGAAATAAATGGATAAACTGGAGTTGCTAATCCTCTACGAATACTTGCAGGTTCCCAATAGTTGTGACCCTGTGCATTCGCTTCTGCTTGTGTATGCGGCATGTTAGCATCCCAGTCATTAAATGATCTGTGACTTACAGCAATACGAGTTGCTGCTCTAGCACCCCATTGATGTGCAACACGTGCATATAATTTCATATAATCTCTTTCTCCAACAGTAACAGCAATTCTATTACCTTGGTTAAATGGAGATTTAGAAAATATTGCAATTACGCCTTGTTGTGTATCAGGACCATACATCGGTGATGCAGGACCACGTACAAGCTCTACTCTTTCAACATCAGAGTCATCTGGAGCCATGAATTGAAGTAGTTGGGCGTTAACCACAGGAGCTCTTGTCCAACGGTTATCAACTACAGCGTGAATCGCACCAGAGAAAACACCATTAAAACCACGAACAGTCATATTAGACCCTTCAAGACCGGTTTTCATAGTTTCTACTCCAGCTCTATTACTTAAAACATCTGCAATAGTGGTTGCGCCTCTGGCTTCTAATTCAGCTCCGCCAAAAACTTCCACACTAGCAGGTGCTTCAGTAACTAATTCTTTTTTAAAAGATGCAGATACCACAACTTGATTCAGTCTTACATTACCTGCGTCAAGAGTAAGGTTTGCATTTGTTGCTTGTCCACCGCTAACGCTTACTACAACACTTGCAGAATCATACCCAATGTATGAACCAGTAAGTGTATAGTCACCGTCGCTTAAACCTGAAATAGAGAATGATCCATCTTGATTCGATGAAGCTCCCATATCAGTTCCTTCAACTGTTACATTTGCACCAGCAAGAGCAGAACCGTCAGCACTAGAAACAGTACCAGAAACAGTTTGCGCAGTTAGTGTCGCAACAGATAAAAGAAAGACAAACAAGTATTGAAAACTTGATTTGTTAAGTTTCATTATTTATACCTCTTTATTATTATCAGTTAGTTTTATGAGATAAAAAACACTCATAATTATCAATTATTTTTAAGGTACTACCACAATTGAAAAAAACCAAATAAAAAATCGTATCTTCTTTGTAAGTTGTTTTCAATGAAGTACATCAAAATCATATCAATAATAGTCACTTTTAATCTATTATATGCACAAACTACGGAAGAGGTTATGGAAGATAACAAATCAAAATTAACTGATATGCAACATTATGTTACTCAAGCTTGTGGAACAGAACCTGCATTTGATAATGAATATTGGGACAATAAAGAAAAAGGAATCTATGTTGATATTATATCAGGAGAAGCCTTATTTGCCTCTATACATAAATATGAATCTAATTCTGGTTGGCCATCTTTCTATCAGCCAATTGAAAAAGAAAATTTAGCATTTAAGCAAGATTATGAATTGATGATGCCTCGAACAGAGGTAAAGGGAAAAGAAAGCGATTCTCACCTAGGACATGTTTTTAATGATGGGCCTAACCCTACAGGGCTCCGCTATTGTATCAATTCAGCTTCTATGAAATTTATTGCATTAGCAGACATGGAAAAAGAAGGATATGCTGAGTACTTATCTTTATTTAACTAAATCATAAGCATGGAAAAACAATCACGCTTAGACTCATTCTTATCTAATCCATCCAAGTCATTATGGACAATGGCTTTACCTATTATTGCAGGCATGATGGTTCAAACCCTTTTTAATGTAGTAGATATTATGTTTATTGGATGGCTTGGCGCTGAAGAAGTAACAGCGGTAGCATTTGTAAGTCCATTATTTTTTATTATTATAGGATTAACGGTAGGACTTGGGGCAGGAGTTACTGCTTCTATTGCGCAATTTATAGGTCAAAAAGATAAAAAAAATGCAGATAATTGTGCAGAGCATACCATCTTGCTTGGTGTTGTGATTACAGTAGTTCTATCAGCACTAGGTATTATTTTTGGAGAACAGCTTCTCCTGTTGTTAGGGGCATCTGGCAATATCTTAGATATATCATACACATACTTAAAGGTTCTCCTTTATGGAATCGGATTAGTGGTATTTTCTTTATTTTTTCGTGCAATCTTAGCTGGAGAAGGAGAAACTAAGATACCGATGATTATTGGTCTCGTTGGTACCATATTGAATTTTATCTTAGATCCCATATTTATTTTTGTTCTTGAATATGGAGTAAAAGGTGCAGCTCTAGCTACGGTGATTAGTCAAGCAGTCATGGTTGTAAGTTATCTGTTTATTATTTTTGTTAGAAAGTCTACCTATATCACTTTTAATATTAGCGACTTTAAATATAGTCCTAGTATTATCAATACTATATTTAAGATTGGAATTCCATCTTCTATATCCATGCTCATCATTTCTTTTGGGCAAGTAGTGATGAATAAAATCCTTATTAATTATTCAGTAGAAGCCGTAGCAGCATATCAAATTGTATCAAGAATTGATATGTTATTATTTATGCCAATATTAGGAATAGCAATTAGTTTAACAACAATAGTAGGAATGTTCTTTGGAGCAAAAGAATACAAAAAACTAATATGGATAGTTAAATATGGAATAATAAGAGCGATTTATATTACAGTAATCAGCGTGGCAATACTATTTATCTTTGCGCATAGAATTCTTCCCGTCTTTACTGATAATGCTGAAGTATTAGATATAGGTATCACCTATTTACGTATTATTATTCTTGCATATCCTGCGGTAGGATTGAGTGTGATTTGTTCAAGAATATGTCAGGCTTTAGGTCAAGGACTACCATTACTAGTAACGACAATTACAAGAGTTCTAATTATTACAGCTCCATTGTCTTATTATTTTTATATCACGGATAAACCACTTGAATGGGTATGGTATGCTCAGGTATTTGCAATCTTAATTGCTGCAAGTATATCGTTTGGATGGTTGCGTTATTATTTTAAAAAGTTTGATATTGCTTAATAAAGCATAAAAGAATAACTACTCTTTACCGACTTTTTGCCAAGGCAAAGACACAAGATCTACATTACCTCCAGTAATAATCAATACAATCTTCTGCCCTACAAATTTTTCTTTGTTAGCCATGATACTGGCGAGCGTCAATGCACAAGAAGGTTCGATTACAATTTTCATACGTTCCCAAATTAATCGTGTTGCATCAATAATCTGTTCTTCTGAAGCTAGTACAATATCATCGACATTCTCTTGAATAATAGGAAGAGTCATATGGCCAACAATTGCCATAAGTCCATCTGCAACAGACTCTCTATGGTTCATCTCGATACGTTTATTAGCTGTATACATTTGATGCGTATCATCTACGCTTGTTGGTTCACAGCCAATAATCTTTGCAGGATGGTTTAATCCTTTTAAAGCAATCGATATTCCGCTGATTAATCCTCCGCCACCAATAGGAACGACTACCGAATCAAATTCTGGTACTTGCTCTACAATTTCGAGCCCAATAGTTCCTTGTCCTGCCATCACCGAATAGTTATCATACGGATGAATTGAAATACGGTTATTTTCTTCTACCGTTTTTGCAAACAATGCATCTCTTTCAGACATATGATCACAAAAAATCATATTTCCATTATAAGTACGCACATTATGAATTTTAGCCTTTGATACGCTTTTAGCCATGACAATGTCTGCATGAACTCCTTTAAGCTCTGCAGCACACGCTATAGCGCCTCCATGATTTCCTGAGGATTGGCAAGCTACTCCTTGCGAAGATTCTTGTTCAGTTAAAGAAAAAATAGCATTGGAAGCTCCTCTAATTTTAAAAGAGCCTGTTTTCTGAAAATTTTCACATTTAAAAAAAAGTTCCATACCTAATAACTCATTAAAATATTCTGAAGTGAGAATAGGTGTTTTACGTACAATAGACGCGGTTGATAACTGCGCAGATTGGACGTCTTTTAAGGTAGGTTTAGATGTTAGCATAAATGTTATATAGTATACTTATTTAACAAAAACTAATTTACCTACTGCATTAAAGTTGTTAGAACGAATCTGATAGAAATATACACCGCTACTAACATTGTCTCCGTCATTATTTTTTGCATCCCATTGAATAGATTGGTATCCAAAGCGCTCTTCATTATTAATAAGCGTTCTTACCACTCTTCCTCTGATATCCATAATAACCATTGTAATACGTTCTGTGGCAGGCATATCAAAATCGATAGTTGTACCACCGCTTTTGAATGGATTTGGATAACTTTGAGATAAGCGATATGTTGATGGTGCAGTTTGCAATAAGTTGTACCCTTCAGAAACAACCTGATTATATTGATTGTAGGCCGAATAACTTACTTTTAAGAATTCATAAGTATCTGTTAAATTTGCAAAACTGAAGTAAACTTCTGTTTTTTCTGTATCAGATAAGTCTCCAGAACCATACTCTCCTATTTCTACTTGGATTAATCCATTTGCTTGATCAATATTACTTAAAATCAATTGATTCGTTGCAGTACTAGGAAGTAAGTCTACCGTATATTTTTCTGGATCATAATCAAAATAAACTTGTGCTGTTTCAGTATCGGACGGAAACTTCACAATAAGCTTGTTATTTAGAACACGTAAAAATGGTGATGAGCCTTGTACGGTATAATTGGGAACGGTTCTTCCATTTATGCCAATAGACCAATTCCACATTGATTCAAACATTGCTAAATCTTGCACATCAGATACTCCATCAAAATTAGGGAAGAAGTATGGTGCGCTACCTGTTACAGGCGCAATATCAATTCCTGGATAACTAGCCATGAAAGAAGTATAGTCTGCAAAGTCAATTACCCAGTCATTATTAGAATCTCCCAATAATGATCCAAAATAATAGAATGAAGACGCTACTGTCGTAGAATTAAGTCCTACTAAATCTTGTCCATATACACTCACAAAATATTGCTGATAATCATTTAAGGATAGTGCATTTAAATTAAATTGCTCTCCACTATAAGGCGTATATGCAAGCACATCTTGTCCGCCTATCGATGTTCCTACTGCAACATAATAAAGTGCAATACCACTTGTAGCATCATAAAAATTACTTAAAGATAACGATACATTAGGATTTTGAATGATATATTGGCTATCTGCTAAATTAGTAATTGATACATCTCCAGCAGTCGGTCCTTGTCTATCGACAATTACTGAAATAGTATTGGATGCGAAATTAGCATCTCCTGATGTTGCTCCAACGCATGAATTTTCTAGGACATCAACAGTCACTTCTCCGTCAGCTGCTGCAGCTACATCAAAACTATATGTTGAGCCATCTCCTCCATTAAAGTTGGTTACTGATCCATTTGTAACAACTAAATCACTTTCTGTGAATCCAGTCATTGTTTCTCCAAATGCTACATTGACAGTAAATCCATCGTTTGTGGTAGCGTAAGATACGTCAGAAGTTAGTGTTACATTTACTCCGGTAGCTACTTGCTCCCAACTTCTTCCAGCTGCCCATGCATAACCCTCTAAGGCTTGTCCTTCAGAGAACATACGCATCTGATCATCATATACATAGTCCATATAATTCATAAACTGATCACCCATACCGCTTGAAGCAATACAGCTATCTTCACTATCTCTTCCATAAAAATTACCACTGCCTGCTGGCCATTCATAAATTGTAGCACCACGATTATTCACTGTTTGTGGTGGGATATCACTCCAATATTGTGTTCCACAAGTATTACCATTAAATACATGATTGAAAGTAAAATTATGACCTAATTCGTGTGTTAATGTTCTTCCTCTGTTATAACCACCGGTAGTTCCAGGACTTTCAACAGATCCTACTGAACCAGCTAATACCACTGACTCAGGGTATCCTAAATATGCTTGGCCTAAAAGACCACCTGTTAGAGGAGCAATATAAATATTTAGAAATCCAGCTTGATATCCATTGCTTGGACAGTTACCACAACTTGTTGAGCTAGCTAAACTACTAGCTTCACTTACTCCACTTACACTAGACTGATTAATATTATACCTACGAATAGAAATATCTTCAACTAAAGAACTTCCAGTTAACTCTCCTTGAGCTCCTACAAATTTAACCTGATGAGTCCCTCTCGCAGCTTGGTGACTATAATCTACGCCAGGAGAATACGGTGCATCACTTGGATTTGGAGAAGATGGAATTTCATCTCCATCTGGATTTTGATTTTGAAAGTCTAAATTAATTTGATCAAAGTTCGCTCCAATTTGTGAGGCAGAAACGTTCCCTGAGCTTGTGCTGTACAATACGTGGAATATTACAGGAATATAAATTGTATTCTGACTATTGGCATCTGTTCGCCATTGAGGGTTGTCTTTAAGCATTTGTTGACCACGTTCAATGCCCGCATCACGCTTTGCGATAAATTCTGGATTGATTAACTGTAATTCTTGTTCTAATTCATCTGAAGCACATCTGATCCAATTTTCATGATCGTGAGTATCTTGTGCATTTAAAAGAGCAAAAAATGATAAAGTTAATAGTATTTTTTTTGTCATAACTGAATGTCCCTAGTATTTTTGTATATAGAAATTTTTATTGTGGATAAATATACTGGCTATTCTATAAAATTGAAATAAAAATAAAAACCTAAGCTTTGAAAATATTCTCAGCTTTATGATAGTATGTTTTCATGCTTTCCAATCTTACTTCTTCATACCCTCTTACATCATCAGGCAAGACAGAAAAATTAATTAATTTTTCATATTTCCCATTGCCGATATCAGGAAGATTTTCAAGAATATTTGATTTATAATGATCTAGGACTGCTTTATCAGCCTCACGAACATCAGAGGTAAATAACGCCATAAAGTCAAATTTAGTACCACGAATAAACTTTAAGTTTTTAAGCAACATATAAAATGGTCTAAACCATGATCCAAGTGCTACTTTTGATTTCACCCCCGGCATTCTATTCAATAATGGAACATTCGCAAATATTTTTAAGAATGGAGGATGTAACATATAATGTATTTTTGCTGAAGATCCAAACTCTTGACTCAATGCCATATCTAACTCAGCTTTTAACGAAAGCCTTGCTACTTCATACTCATCCTTAATTGCCATTAATTTAAATAGATATCTTGCAACATTTTGAGATAGAATAGATGCTGAACGCTCTTTCTTTTCAGCTTTATATACTTTTTTAATGAAAGAAGCATACTCTTCTGCATATTTTATATTTTGATAATCAATCAACTCTGAAACACGATATTCTAGAATATTACGTAAATCTTTATCAGGCCTTATTGAATCAATTATTTTCTTTGCTTCTTTAGTAACAACAGGTTGTGGATTTAAATCTCCCGTTCTATATAAATCAATTGATTCTACCCATGATGGATCTGAAACAATTGTTCTTCCAATATTGAAAGCTTCAGTATTACGTTTAACAGCAACGCCATTAATATTAATTGCCTCTTCAATAGAGCTTGCATCAATTGGAATAGATCCAGACTGATAAGCGGCACCGATAACAATGAAATTAGCTTGCATATTACTGCCGAAAAAATGTTCAGATAGTTCAGTAGCATTTAATAGCACATGTTTTTTTGAGAATTCTTTAATAAGCCCAATCATATGTGCTGCTTCTGGATATTCTGACTTTGTTGATCTCACCATATCTCCTGTTGGAATCTCTGATGTAGAAATAACAGATACAGAACGCTTTGAATTTAACTTCTCCATATTCTTAGGATTGGCACCAGTTAATAAATCAAATACTAAGTATGCATCTGACTCTCCATTAGCAACCCTACTAGAACAGTCTGCATTCTCTGGCTCTAAAATCTTTAAGTGCGATACTACAGATCCGCCTTTTTGACTAAGTCCTGTCTGATCCAATGCTACTACTTTCTTATTTTCTAAAAATGCTGCTGTAGAAATAATCTGATTCACAGTTACAACGCCTGTTCCTCCAATTCCTAGCATAAATATATTACCAATTTTTGCATTTGATTTTTTTGGTTCGGGAATTTTGCTGGCTTTGATATTGATTTCAGGTAATGCTCTTTTATCTCCAATTTCTGATGGAATAACTTTAATAAATGAAGGACAATTTCCTTCTACGCATGAATAATCTTTATTACATGAAGGTTGATCAATCTGTGTCTTTCTACCATACTCTGTTTTAATAGGTTGAACACTTAAACAATTTGATTTAACACCACAGTCTCCACACCCTTCGCAAACTGCTTCATTAATAAATATTCTTTCTTTTGGCTCGTGAACAAGACCTCTTTTGCGCTGTCTACGTAAATTAGCTGCGCATGATTGGTCGTGAATGAGTACTGTAACCCCTTTTGTTGCTTTTAATTGTTTTTGTGCATCAATAATATCGTCTCTGTGCATAATCTTAATATCTTTTTCCCATCGAGATTTTTCAATGGAATCATAAGCAGACGTGTCATCCGTTGTTATGATTACTTTTTCAACTCCTTCAGACTTTAAATATTTTGTGAGTTCTGGTAAATCTAATCCACCATCAGGATCTTGTGCTCCCGTCATTGCTACTGCACGATTATATAAAATTTTATAAGTAAGGTGAGAATTGGCTGCTACTGCCTGTCTTAAGGCTAGCGAACCCGAATGAAAAAATGTTCCATCTCCTACATTTTGAAACATATGTTCTTTTTCAACAAATGGTTCCATTCCTGTCCATTGAGCTCCTTCTCCGCCCATCTGAGTTGTTCCAAAAGCTTTCCCATCATCAACAAACATTGCCATTAAGTGACATCCAATACCACCAAAAGCAGAGTCTCCTTCTGGTAATTTTACAGTAGAAGTATTATGAGGGCATCCTGAACAAAAATACATAGAACGACCTGATAATGATTGTGCATAGACTCTATTATCAACTTCGCTTAAAATATTAATCTTAGTATTTGGAGAATCAATATTCATTTTTGCTGAATATCTTTTAAAAAGTATTTTAGTTAAAGAGTCTGCTGTTAACTCACCATACCCAGGAATAAGATGATTATTATCTTCGTCATACTTTCCAACAATAGTAGGCTTAATAGGATCATTGTATAATTCTTCCTTAACTAGCATTTCAATAAATGATCTTTTTTCTTCTATAACAAAAATATCATCCAATCCTTTAGAAAATTTATCAATTATTGCAGAATCAACTGGAAAAGTTGCTCCAAGCTTTAGAATTCGAATACCTATTTTATTCAAATATTCCGTAGTCCATCCTAGAGATTCAAATGCTTCAATAACATCATAATAAGTCTTTCCGGCTGTAATAATTCCGAATTTATCTTGATTGCCTTGAACTGTTATTTTATTAATAGGATTACTAGCTAAAAAATGTTTCGCTGCTGTAATACGACCTAAATGAATTTCTTTTTCTGTTGGTAAACTGTGATGCCCTACTAACTTAGCATTCTGTGTATGCTTCCATGGCTGGCCATTATAAGTAAAATCTGGAATTGTGATATTTACGCGCTGCGGATCTACAAATGCACTACCAAATCCATCAGCAATATCTGTTACAATTTTAAACCCAGACCATAGCCCAGAATACCTGGACATCTCATAGGCATAACGACCTAAATCAAGAATTTCTTGTACGTTTCCAGGATAAAATATTGGCATCATCGCATCAAATAATGCTGGCTCAGATTGTGAGGGTAATGTAGACGATTTACATGATGGATCATCCCCTGCTACTGCAAGCACTCCACTATTTTTACCTACTCCCAAGAAGTTAGCATGTCTAAATATATCTCCAGATCTATCAACGCCCGGAGCTTTTCCATACCACATACCTAGAACACCATCATATTTTACATTTGATACCATTCCAGCCATTTGACTTCCATAGATTAAAGTGGCTCCTAAATCTTCATTGACACCAGGAATAAATTTGACATTATGCTCATCTAGAATTTTTTTATTTTTTACAAGATTGATATCTAAGGTTCCAACTGGAGAACCACGATACCCAGATACCAATGTTCCAGTGTTGAGACCCTTAATAAGGTCTGCTCTGTGTTGGTCAAGAAGCAATCTTACGAGTGCTTGTATACCCGATAAAATTACTCTCCCTTCGAATAGAGTGTATTTGTCATCGAGACTAAAATTGTTCTTTAAAATTTGTCCTGCCATATGATCTATATAATAATTGTTTAGTTACTTGCTAGTCAATTTAAAGATTTTTTTCATAGATTCTACAACTATTTCAGGTGATTCTTGTTGTACAAAATGACCTGCATCAGTTTTTACAGTTTTAGCTTGAGATAGCAATCTTTCTGTTCTCCTTCTTAGCTTCCACATGACTGAATCGTTCATCCCCCAAACAATCTCAGCTGGTCCTTTATATGATCGTAAAAATTCTTCTACTTCTTTCTCGATAGGAACGCTGGGATGTGACATATTATTAGGAACCATACGAGCCAAAGCTAGCGGTCCAATATTATCTTTAAACTTTCTTAATGGATATTTATAGCTTCTTAAATCTTCTTTAGAGTAAGAATTAGGTATACTTTGGAATAGGCCTAGGTAAGCTTGTGGAAAATTAAAAATTCTAAATAATAAATCGCTTATAATAGGTGTCTGGGACAAGCCATGAAACCAAGTTGGATTAAATCCATCTTTTGGTGCTGTTACCGATGTATTCATTACTACTAACCCATTAATTTTTTTACCTGCTCGCATCGCACCAGCGACTCCAATCATACCGCCCCAATCATGAATCACTAGACCGATAGAATCCTCTTTAATTGTTTTAAAAAAGTTAGACATCCATTCGGTGTGAGCTTCTAAAGAATGTTCATCAATCTTGACCTTATCAGAAAATCCAAATCCAATTAAATCTGGAACAATCAATCGAGCAGATGAGTCATCAATCTGATCTAATACTTTTTTATATAAATATCCCCACATCGGATTTCCGTGCACAAGAACAATAGGCTTACCACTTCCCTTCTCCATAACATGCATATTTTTTTTGCCTACATCAATATTAGAATGATCATAAGGTAATTGACGTAAAAGCCAATCAGGAATTTCGTTATTAGACGAGGTTTTCATTTATTATAAAAAATTAATAAAAAAAAGCTTTTTAAGCTTGACTAAAATTAAAAAAATTAGATAATTTACAGAGCCAGCCGAACTAGCTTTTCGAAAGCTTAAAGTATTTGCAAACAGTCTCTTTTTAGAGAGAAAATATACAATTTATTATATATAAGTGTGTATTGAATTAATGTTAATTAGAATAAGGGTAAGAGTATATTTAGAATTATGGCAGAAGCAATTGAAAATATGGGAATTGATTTTCCGACAGAAAATGAAACAAATCCGAAAATTGATTCGGAATTAAAAAATCAAATATTAGGGTTCAACATCAAAGAATCGATGGATGAATCAAATCAAACAAATGAAGAGGCTTGTCCTAAAGAATTTGAAATTGATGAATATTATAAAAATGATGATCTAGGTAAAAGTGTACTAAAAATGAAATATTTAGCACCATGGGAAAAAAATCCATGGGATTTGTGGAAACGTCAGGCTAAAGCATTAGCTGGAGTAGAAAAAACAAAAGCACTTCAAGAAAAATGGGAAGTCACTTTTTTTGAAGCATTAAAAAATTTCAAATTTGTACCAGGTGGAAGAATAATGCATGGTGCAGGTAGAGAAGATATTACTACAACATTAAATAATTGCTATGTTGTAGCCATTAAGACAGACTCTATTAAGTCTATATATGATTGTGTTGTTCAAGAAGCTATGACATATAAGTATGGTGGTGGATGTGGACATGATCTATCTATCCTAAGACCTTCCGGAGATGCGATCAATGGTACAGGTGGTGACTCTTGTGGTCCAGTTGGATTTATGAATTTATTTAGTGAAAACACAAATACCATAGCACAACATGGTAGGCGTGGTGCAAACATGCAAACATTACGAGTTGATCATCCTGATATTGAAAAATTTATTGAAATTAAAACCGGTGATGTTGATATGGTTAAATATTCCAATATATCTGTTTTTCTAACAGATGATTTTATGGAAGCAGTCCAAAGTAATTCTGATTTTGACCTACAATGGGGTGGAAAAGTTTATAATACAGTAAATGCTAAAGAGTTATGGATGAAAATTATCACACATGCTCATTCTAGCGCAGAACCAGGACTCCTCTTTTGGGATACAATGACAAAATATCATAATGCAGAGTATTGTAGTCCATTAGTTTCAACGAATCCTTGTGCTGAACAACCTCTTCCCGATGGTGGATGTTGTAATCTAGGAGCTTTAAATCTTGAACGTTTTGTAGATGATAGCGGTAATTTTGATTTTGACGGATTTCGCGAAACAACTGCTGTTGGAACAAGATTCTTAGATAATGTAATAGATTATAATCTTGATCGTCATGCACTTGAAGATCAAAAACAAAATGCTATTAATGATAGAAGAGTTGGTTTAGGAATTCTTGGCTTAGGTGACATGCTAGTAAAAATGGGTATTAAATATGATTCAGATGAAGCATTAGAAATTATTGGTGAAATTATGAAAATTCACAGAGATACTGCATATCAAATCAGCGCTGAATTAGCACAAGAAAAAGGTGGATTTCCAAACTTTGATTGGGATGGATACTCTGAAAGTCTCTTTGTACAAGACCTTCCACAGGAATTACAAGAAAAAATTAAAAACCATGGTATTAGAAATTCTACACTGACTACAGTAGCTCCGACAGGAAGTGGCGCTATCGTGGCTAGAGTGACTTCTGGAGTAGAGCCAATTTTTGCTACTTCTTATAAAAGAAAAGTGAAGAGAAATGATAGTCTTGGAAAAGAATTTGATACATTTACCGTATACCACCCAGTAGTACAAGAAATGTTTGGTGGTGATGAAAATTTACCTGACTATGTTGTAACTGCACATGATGTAGATCCATATTTCAGAGTAAAAATGCAAGGTGAAGTCCAAAAATATATTGATAGCTCAATTTCTTCTACTGTTAATTTAGCGGAAGATACTACTATAGAAACTGTAGCAGATATTTACATGAAAGCCTATGAAGGTAACCTGAAAGGTATTACAGTTTATAGAGAAGGATCTAGAGAAGGTATTCTTATTACTGATGAAAAATCTGAAGAAGGAAATGCTGTAGAAGTAACAAATACTACTGCTAAAAAAACAGCTAGAAATAGGCCTCAGATTACTACTGGAAAAACAAGAAGAATGCGAACTGGCGATGGAACATTATATATCACTGTAAACGAAGACGAAAATGGATTGTGTGAAGTATTTACAGCTATTGGTAAGGCCGGTGGAACTGTTGCAGCTCAAACAGAGGCAATTAGTCGATTGATATCCTTAGCATTAAGATCTGGTGTAGATCCAATTAGCGTAATCAATCAATTAAAAGGAATTAGTGGACCTAATCCAACATGGGAAGATGGCCAACTTATTTTATCAACTCCAGATGCTATTGGAAGAGCTTTAGAAACTTTTCTCGATGGTGAACAAGAACCAAATCTAAAAAATAAAGTTCAATTTGAAATAGCAGAAGAACCTACCCAATCAAAAAAAGCTAAAGGAATGCACTGTATTGACTGTGATGGAAATGAAGTAGTCAATGAAGGTGGATGTTTCATATGCAAAGATTGTGGTTGGTCTAAATGCGAATAGAACCTAAGAACATTATATTCGAAGATTTTGTTGATTTTAAACCGAACTTAACTCCATATCATATTTTTCAATTAGGTAGCTTTGGTGGAACATATTGGAGACCAATCTATTCAGAAACAAATAAAACATCTTACAATAATCTACATTTAGATCTACCTAAAGAGTGGTGGAAGCCTATACAAGACGAATATCTTATATCAGAAAAAGAAAATATAACCTTGAATAGATATAAAGTTCACAGTGGAACTAACTTAGAATACTGGGAATCAAAAAATTGGATTAATCCTATTGATCCTTATGGTTGGGTACAATGGTATTGTCATTTCTACAATGGAAGAAGAAGTTCTGACGATATAAGACAAATTCAGAGATGGAGTAACTTTACTGGACAGAATGGTAGATGGAAATTGAGGTTAATCAGTCTAATTCTTAAAAAGAGTGCTAAATATAATGATGAATCAATCAGTCCCGTAATAAGGCAGGCATTGCAGCATTGGGGATATCAATTAACAGAAAAAGATTTCGAACAAGCTCTCTGGAATCGATAGACTAGTTATCTAGAATTTCTTTTTCTTTGGCTTGTTGATTTGTATTCAATCTTTTAATAAAAGAATCTGTGACGTCTTGCATTTGATCCATAAATCTCTTCATGTCATCTTCAGGAATTTTTTCATCTTCTTCTATTTTTTTAACAGATTGAATAATCTCTCTACGAATATTTCTTACTGAAATTCTTCCATCTTCAATAACTTTTGAAGCAACCTTCACTAGGTCTTGTCTTCTTTCTGCTGATAAGGGAGGAAAAGTAATTATAATACTATTACCATTGTTTGAAGGATTAAAACCTAAGTCTGATTCTAAGATTCCTCTCTCAATATCATCAATAGATGTTTTATCAAATGGTTGTATACTAATAGTGATTGCATCCATAACAGATATATTAGCAATCTGATTCAATGGTGTGTCATTGTCGTAGTACTTTACTGAAATATTATTGAACATATCAGCATTTGCTCTTCCTGTTCTTATTTTTCCTAATTCTGAGCCAACAAATACAATCGTTTGCTCCATCTTAGTCTTTGCAAGTTGAATATTTTGATCTAACATAATTAACTAATTCTTGTTCCTATATTATTACTAGAGAGTGCATTATATAAATTGCCCTTTTTTGTAATGTCTAAAACAAGAATGGGCATATTATTCTCTTTACACAAAGTTATAGCTGTTAAGTCCATAATTGCTAATTCTTTTTCTAACACTTTTGCAAAAGAAATATCTGTATATTTTTTAGCATCAGGATTTTTAACAGGATCTGAATCATATACTCCATCTACTTTTGTGGCTTTGACCAAAAGAGAGCAATCAAGCTCTACTGCACGTAATGCAGCTGCGCTATCTGTGCTAAAAAATGGATTTCCAGTTCCTCCTGCAATAATAACTATTCTACCTTTTTCTAGGTGTCTAAGAGCTCTTCTTCTTATATAAGGTTCTGCAATTTTAGGTATATCTATACCTGATAAAGTTCTGGTTTCTAGTCCTAGCTGTTCAAGAGAGTCTTGAAGGGTGACAGAATTAATAACTGTACCTACCATACCAATATAGTCCGCTGTAACTCTATCCATACCTTTTTCAGAAGCATCTCTTCCTCTAAAAATATTTCCTGCGCCTAATACAATTCCTATATCAATATCTAGTTTTTTTAAAGCTGCTACTTCTTTTGCAAGCTGTTGTGCAATTTGAGGATCAATACCATAGACATGATTACCAGAAAGAATTTCTCCGCTAAGCTTAAGGAGAATTCTTCTTTTATTTTTTTGTGACATTAATTATTAGATTGTTCGCCTAATGAAAAGCGAGTGAAGCGATTGATAGTGATATTTTCTCCAAGCTTGGAAACTCCTTCTTGAATTAATTGTCCAATTGTAACATCCGGATTTTTTACAAACGACTGATAAACAAGACAACTATCTTCTTTAAATTTTTTCAATTTACCTTCAACAATTTTTTCCACCACATTATCTGGCTTACCACTAGACTTTGCTTGATCTGTATAAATTTCTTTTTCTTTATTAATAAGATCTTCAGATAAGCTACTTTCATCTATAGCCATTGGATTTGAAGCTGCAACCTGCATTGCAATATTATTGGCTAATTCTAAAAATCCATCAGTTTTAGCAACAAAATCAGTTTCACATCCCAGCTCTACTAAAGCACCTAACTTGCTACCATGATGAATATAAGATACAACTAAGCCTTCATTCGCAGCTCTTGAAGATTTTTTTTCTGCTTTTGCAATTCCAGATTTTCGTAAAAAATCTATAGCTAAGTCTAAGTCGCCTTTGGAGTCTACTAGAGCTTTTTTACAATCCATCATTCCAGCTCCAGTTCTTTCTCTCAAGCTCTTGACTAGCTTTGCATCAATATTCATAAAATTATGCTTCCTTTTTATCTGCGACTTGTTCGGCTGCTTCTTTAGCTTTAGCATTTTTCTGTGCAACGGCTATGATAGCATTAGCAACTTCTGTTACCAAAAGCTGTATAGTTCTGATAGAGTCGTCATTAGCAGGAATCGGATAGTTACATAGTGTTGGATTTGTATTAGAATCAACAATACATACTATTGGAATTTCAAGTTTTTTTGCTTCTTGTATAGCGATAGATTCAGTTTTGCCATCGACAATTACAATCATACTTGGCAATCTTTTCATATCTTTAATACCTCTATGCTGATCTGAAAGCTTAATTTTTTCACGATTTAATTGTAAAATTTCTTTTTTTGTTAAATCTTCAAAAATTGTAGACCCTTCTTTTTCTAAGGAATGTAATCTTTTAATACTCTTTTTTATTGTAGAAAAATTAGTCAATGTTCCGCCAAGCCATCTCTCTACTACATAAAACATACCACATCTATCAGCTTCTTGCTGTATAACGTCTTTAGCATGCTTTTTAGTGCCAACAAAGAGTATCTCTCCATTATTTTCTACCACACTTGTAATAGATTTTATTGCTTTTTCAAGACCTTCAAGAGTATGGTCTAAATTAATAATATCAATCCCATTTTTTTGGGAAATAACATAGTCTTTAAAATTTGGATCAGTTTTACTTGAAACGTGCCCGAAGTGAGCACCAGAGTTTAATAAATCTTCTTTTGTAATTTTATGCATATTTTTTATCTCTTAGAGAATTGGAATTTCTTTCTTGCTCCAGGTTGACCATATTTTTTTCTTTCTACTTCTCTAGCATCTCTTGTTAATAAGCCATGTGACTTTAATTGAGGTCTAAATTCTGCGTCTACTTTTAAAAGAGCTCTTGCTATACCAAGTTGAATTGCTCCAGCTTGACCCGTTAGCCCTCCACCAGAAACATTAATGTTTAGATCGTATTTATCTCTAAGATTTAATACTTCTAGAGGTTTCATAGCATGAATAACTAAAGATTCTCTTTTTAGATGGGAATCAATATTTAATTTTTTATTAACAGTAGAAGTTCCAGAACCGTCAGACAGATAAACTCTTGCAGTGGATTCTTTTCGTCTTCCCACTCCATTAAATAATTCTTTTTTCATTAAATAGAACTCCATTCAGTTGGTTGTTGTGCTTCTTGTCCATGATTAGAGTCTTTATAAATTCTAAGATGTGTTAAAATCTCATTACCTAATCTATTTTTTGGTAACATACCTTTTATAGCCTTTAAAACTACCTTGTCTGAATCATTTTTCATTAAATCTTTATAATTAGTAAACTTAACTCCTCCTGGATAACCAGAATGACTAAAGTACTTCTTTGAGTCAGCTTTATTACCTGTCACTCTTATTTTCTCTGCATTTATTATAATAACTGCATCTCCCATATATAGATTGGGAGCATAATTAGGTCTATGCTTTCCTCTTAAGATTTGAGCAACTTGAGATGCAAAACGCCCCAATACCTGATTGTCGGCATCTAGCAACCACCATTGTTGCTTTATATCTTTAGCTGATATTGTATTTGTTATCTTTTTCATTAAAGTCTCAAAAATGCCTCAAAACTTAATTGATGTGATTCCATTAGTCAATGATTAATGATAGGTAAAATTATAAAGTATAAAACTTGCTTTTTGATAGCACGTATTTAACTTTCCCTACCATCTCTTCACCAATGAATGGAGAGTTAGAAGACTTAGAGTAAATATCTTCATCCGAAAAAGTCCATTTTTGATTTGGATCAAGAATTGTAATCTGGGCTTTTTTACCAATTTCAAATAGATCTCTATCAATGTTCATCACTTTTCTTGGATTCACTGTCAATTTTTCAATTAAAGATTTTAAGCTCATACCATTATTCTTCACAAGCACCTTATTTACAGCACCAAAGCAGCTTTCTAAGCCAATCAGACCAAAGGCTGCATCATTAAAGGTAGTCTCCTTATCCTCTAGCGTATGTGGAGCATGATCTGTAGCAATACAATCGATGATACCGCTCTTAATACCTTCAATAAGCTTCTTTCTATCAGCTTTCCCTCTAATTGGCGGACCAACCTTCAAATTTGTATTAAACTCTTGAATATCTTCATCTGAAAAGTATAAATGATGAGGAGAAACTTCTGAAGTAATAAGACCATCTTTCGATTTAAATTTTTTAATTAGATCAACAGATTCTTTCGTAGAAACATGAAGAATGTGTAGCCTTGCATTTAAAGATGTTGCTAATAATAAGTCTCTATAAACCATCATAGCTTCAGCTAAACTATTATTTCCCTTTAGACCTAGATTACTTGATGTCTTACTTGCATTCATAACACCATCATTTCTTAAGTAAATATCTTCAGAATGATTTAAAATGGGGACATCAATCATTTGAGCATATCTTAATGCTAGACTCATAAATTGAGGATTCTGTATTGGCATACCATCATCTGTAAAAGCGATTGCACCATTCTTTTTCATTAGCATCATTTCAGTAAGATGCTCACCTTCTAGATTTTTTGACACTGCACCAATTGGAAAGATTTCGACAGGTAAATTTTTACTCTTACTTGCTATATAATGTATGTGCTCTGGAGAATCAATAACTGGATCTGTATTTGGCATTGTACAAACCTGTGTAAATCCTCCTGCAATAGCAGCTATAGATCCTGATTCTAAATTTTCCTTATCTTCTCTTCCCGGCTCTCTAAAATGTACATGAATATCGCAAAAACCATGCGTAACAATTAAGCCTTCGCAATCAATAATATTATAATCTTTTCCTCTAGATGGTATTGAATCTGCAATTTTAGATATAGAACCATTTTCAACTAATAGGTCCCCAATAAATGTTTTTCTTGAGAATGGGTCAATAATTCTACCACCCTTTAATAATAATTTTTTTGTATTTTGATTATTTATCATAATTTTTGTGATTTATCTCCAAGTAAAAGATAGAGAATAGACATTCTTGATGCTACGCCATTTAATACCTGATCAAGGATAACTGCATTTTCTGAATCGGCAATTTTACTATCAATTTCTACGCCTCTATTCATAGGCCCTGGATGCATAATTACTATATCTTTTTTTAGCTTACTGATTCTCTCATAAGTTAGACCAAATTCGCTATGATATTCTCTCTTAGATGGAATGCGACCTAAATGCATTCTTTCAAGCTGAATACGCAATCCAATTACTACATCACACCAACTTAAAACTTCATCAATATTATGAGTGATATTCACTCCTAAATTTTTTGCATTACTTGGCAATAAAGTACTAGGACCACAAACTACAATCTCTGCTCCTAGTTTTTTAAGAGCAAAAATATCGCTCCTTGCCACTCTACTATTTAGTATATCTCCGATAATACCAACTTTTAAATTTTTTATCTTACCAAACTTTTCTTTCAGTGTTACCATGTCTAAAATAGCCTGAGTAGGATGCTCATGAGATCCATCGCCAGCATTAATCACAGCGCCATCTATATACTCTGTTAATTTTAACGCTGAACCAGGATGTCCATGTCTAATCACAGCGCCATCTATTTTCATTGCATCAATATTTTGAATGGTATCTTTTAAAGTTTCTCCCTTTTTGACACTACTTGATGAAGAAGAAAAATTAATACTATCCGCCCCAAGCCTCTTCTCAGCTAATGTAAAACTAATTTTTGTTCTTGTAGAATTCTCAAAGAACATATTAACAATAGTTTTATCTTTTAATAGGTTCACTTTTCTTTCTGAACCTTGTAGGATTTCTTTAAACTTGAATGAAGTATCAATTATTTTATTTAAATCAGAGGTTGGAAAATTTTCTAAACCGATAAGATGTTTGCTTTTTAGCATAAATTTTTCTCTAATTCCCGGAAACTTAGTTCATTTCAACTAATTTATCAACTATATCATTAACGCTAGTATTGTCCATATCAAACACACTATCAAAGCTTTGATTGTCAAACCACTTCATTTGTCTTTTCGCATACTGTCTTGTACGAATATGAATTTTTTCTATAGCATCTTCTATGGATATTTTTTTGTCTAAGTATGATGATATTTCACTAAAACCTATGTAGTCTATATGATCAATATTATATTTTTTATCTCTGATAGATTGAACTTCTTCTATCATACCACTTTCCATCATAGATAAAGTTCTTTGATAAATTCTTTCTCCTAAGGTCTGTCTTGAAATTCTGAGGTAAACAGTATGAATATTTTTATGAAAGTTACTTTTTTTATTATCAGATTTAAAATTTTCAGTCATATTTTTTCCTGTAATTTTATATATCTCGAGAGCTCTTATTAATCTTCTTTTATTATTAGGATGAACTTTCTTAGAGTATTTAGGATCAATCGACATTAACTCCTTATATAGGTCATCTGACTTTCCATTATCATATTCTCGTTCAAGAGAAGACCTAATAACAGAATCTGTTTTACTTCCAGTAAAAATACCTTCTACCAATGATTTTAAGTATAGCCCAGTACCTCCACATAAAATGGGTGTTTTTTTATTCTCTAAAATTTCTGTAATTGTCTTATCTACCAATTGAATATATTCGCCAGCTGAAACTGAATCATTTAAATCTTTTATGCCGACTAGATGATGTTTAATGCTATTTAACTCTTCTTCTGATGGTTGAGCAGTTCCAATTGGAATCATTTTATAAATTTGTCTTGAATCTAAACCAATGATTTCACTGTTAAATTTTTTAGCTAATTTTATTGATAAGTTTGTTTTACCTATACCCGTAGGACCAACTATTGTAAAAAAAATTGTCAAACCAGATTTATGCCAGTTAATAAATTGAAAATCAACTTTGCTGGTTCAAATATAATAATACTAAAAATACTTAATCCACCAACTAATGATAACAATACTAAGCCCATGAGCACGCGTGGACCATAGTACTCAATCTGATATAGTGTCCGAGGATCTCTAATAAATAAAGGTAATATTCTTGATCCGTCTAATGGAGCAATTGGAATAAGATTAAATAGAGCTAAAACAATATTTATAAAAACAAAAAATATCATAGCGCTATTAAGTAATTCTGGAATATTAAAAGGAGCAACGGCTGAAAATCTTAATAAGATAGAGCCTATAGTCGCTAAAAAAATATTAGAAGCAGGGCCTGCAATTGCAATCAGCATCATATCTTTTCTAGGATTGGAAAGATTGCGCATACTGACAGGTACAGGTTTGGCCCAACCAAATCCTAGAAAATATAACGCTAATGTTCCAAGGGGATCTAAGTGACTCAATGGATTCAAATTCATCCTATCTTGATAGTATGCTGTATAGTCACCTAAATAGTATGCTACTCTAGCATGAGCATATTCATGAAAAGTAAGTGCAAATAAGATACATGGCATTACTATCAATTGCATTTCTAATGGTGCGCTTGCTATTCCCATATTAATTTATGTTAACTAGGTTAAATGATTCGGCATAGAAAACATTATTTTTAAATTCACCTGAAACTTCTGCGTGATGAATCACATTACACAATCCCTCTTCAGCATGAGCATCTCCATGATCGTCGATATCAGAGCCTTCAACAGGAAAAACAGTGTCTTCTACTTTAATTGCAAGAAAACATTCATAACTTTCTTTTGACCCAAAATTACATACCCCGCAAGAAGCATAAACTATACCATCAATAGAATTTGTGTTGGTTATGACTTCTGTAATATCAGGTTTTAGTTCTACTGAAATTTTTTCATCACTAGAACATGAAATAAGAAATAATATACATATATAGACAATTTTCTTCATTTTTATCCAATAAGTTTAATTAATTCTTATCCTTTTGAAAAGCTTTCATATATTCACTTTCAATAAAGTCTCTTGAGAGATGAGTATAAATTTCGGTAGTTGATATATCGGCATGACCAAGAAGCGCTTGTACCTCTATTAAGTTTGCTCCTCCATCAATTAGGTGTGTTGCAAATGAATGTCTAAAAGTGTGTGGAGATATTTTTTTCGGAATAGCAGCTTTATCAACATACTTTTTTACAGATTGCCAAACTGCAGCTCGAGTTAATGGCAATCCATTATTACTGAGAAATACAAATTTAGATCCTTTCGTTGATCGTTCAGATAAAATTCTACGTGATTGTGTTAGATATCGTTCTAACCATTTTCTTGCATAATAAGTGAGTGGAATTATTCTCTCTTTATTTCCTTTACCAAAAAAACGAACTAGATCTAAATCAAACTGTATATTATTAACTTTCATATTACATAGTTCACTTACTCTCAATCCAGAAGAATATAACATTTCAAGTATACATCTATCTCTAAGTCCTAATAATTCATTATCAGTATTTTCAGACTGAAAAAATACTTTATTTATTTCATCTATACTCAATACTTCCGGTAAAGCTTTTGGTACTTTTGGTGTAAAAATTCCATTAAGCGGATTATTCTTAATAATTTTCCTATCTAATAGAAATATAAAATAAGAAGAGAGTGAAGAGAATTTTCTCTTTATCGATCTAGGAGATAATTTTTTCTTTGAAAGCTGTCTAAAAAAAGTCTTCACATATTTGTTATCAATTATAACATCATTAAAGCTAATTTTATTTTTTTCTAAAAAAGTATCAAAAGATTTTAAGTCAGACAGATATGCACTCACAGTATTATCAGAATAATTTCTCTCAATTTTTAACATCCTGGAGAAATCATCTAAATTAATTAGCATTTTTATCCAATTAATTCAATATAAGATTTTGCATCAAGCAACTTAGATTGATCAGCACCATCTTCTAGTTCAATCTTAACCATCCAACCATTTTTATACGGGTCTTCATTTACTTGCTCTGGAGTATCATTCAAATCTTCATTTACTTCAATTACTTTTCCTGTCAATGGCATATACATATCTGAAACAGTTTTTACTGCTTCAATGGTACCAAAAATATCTCCATTGCTAAAATTTTCATCTATATTAGGAAACTCTAGAAAAATAATATCGCCTAATTCACTCTGCGCAAAATCTGTAATCCCTATAGTGGCAATCTTACCATCTATTTCAACCCATTCATGTTCAGATGTATACATCAAATTCTTTGGATGATTCAATTTTCTCCCCTTTCATTTTTTTTAGAAAATTACTTAAAAAATTTATGTCAAAATTTCCATTAATAAAGTCATTATTTAATAGAATCATTTCTAATAATGGCAATGTTGTACTTGGCCCTTCAATAAAAGTTTCTTGCAAAGCTCTTTGCATTTTAATAATAGCTTTTTCTCTTGTATTGGAATGCACAATTAACTTTCCAAGTAGAGAGTCATAAAATGGAGGTATTTCATATCCTGCATAAATATAGGAATCAATTCGTACACCAATTCCTCCTGCGAAATTAAGAGAATCTATTTTTTTAGGTGAAGGAACAAAATTGTTAAAAGGATCTTCTGCATTTAATCTACATTCAATCGAATGTCCTTTGCTTTTAATCATCTCTTGATTGAAAGACATCTCTTTTCCAAAGTGCATCTTAATTTGTTCTTTTACCAGATCTATCATGAATACCATTTCTGTTACAGTATGCTCTACTTGAATTCTTGTATTCATCTCAATAAAATAAAAATTTTTGTCTTCATCTACTAAAAATTCAACTGTTCCAACTCCAACATAATTTACTTTTTTAGCTAAATTTATAGCTTTTGATGTTAAGAGCTCTCTTAAGTCCTCATCTACAAAAGCAGATGGACATTCTTCAATCAATTTTTGATTATTTCTTTGAACTGAGCACTCACGTTCACCTAAATGAACATGATTACCAAACTTATCTCCTAAGATCTGGACTTCAATATGACGCCCATTTTTGATAAATTTTTCTACATATATCTCAGCATTATTGAAGGCTTTAATTGCTTCGGATTGTATAATACCAAATCCTTTTTCTGATTCTGAGGCATTATTTAGCACTCGCATCCCTTTTCCGCCACCGCCGCCAGAAGCTTTTAGCATAACTGGATATCCAATATTATTAGCAATTTCAAGTAAGTCATCTACAGAGCTGAGAGCATTACTTCCAGGAACAATGGGTACGTCTGACTCTTCTGCAACTTTTCGAGCATTCACTTTATTTCCCATCAAATCAATAGTTTCAGAATTTGGTCCAATAAAAGAAAATCCATTCTCTTCACAAATTGCACTAAACTTAGCATTTTCTGCTAAAAATCCATATCCAGGATGAATTGCATCAGCATTAGAAATTTCAGCAGCAGCAATAATTCTAGGTATATTTAAATAACTTTCTAATGGAGGACCCGCTCCAATACATATTGCTTCATCTGCAAATTTTATATGTAAAGAAAATTGATCTGCCTTAGAATAAACTGCTACAGTCTTAATCCCCATTTCTTTGCATGCACGAATTATTCTTATGGCAATCTCGCCTCTATTTGCAATAAGTATTTTTTTGAACATATTTTATTCGGAGTAACTTAAGATAAATAATGGTTGATCAAATTCAACTGGGTTACCATCTTCAACGAGCATCTCTTTAATGACCCCACTTCTTTCACATTGAATTTCATTCATAATTTTCATTGCTTCTACAATACAAACAGTATCTCCCTCATTAACTGAACCGTTTATTTCAACAAATGATTTAGAATCTGGATCTGGACAGGAATAAAATGTTCCAGGCATAGGTGATCGTACAGTAAATGTATTTGCATCTACCATTGAAAGAATATCTTCTTTTTTTTCAGCAATTATGTTTGATTTATCTGCAATTGAAGTAGTTACATCTGATGCTATATTACTAAAATCAGAATTAACAATTGGAGGACTTTTAGTAACTTTTATTTTTCTAAACCAAAATCTGATTTCTATCTCGTTGATGTCGCTATTCTCTAATATATATATGACTTCTTTTAGTTTGTCTTTCCACATGAGACTATTGCTTTACTCTTTCGGAATAAGTACCGGACTTTGTATCAATTTTTAATAAGTCTCCTTCATTAATAAATAAAGGAACTTGAATCTCAAGCCCTGTTTCCATTTTAGCGGGTTTTGATGCGTTAGTAGCCGTATTTCCTCTATGTCCAGGATCTGTTTGTGCAACCTCAAGGATTACTTTTGCAGGAAGATTCATATTAATAATTTCATCGCCATCAAAAACAAGATCAAGATTATCTCCTTCTTTAATATAGTGATAGGTATCTTGCATCAATAATTCAGAGACTTCAACCTGATTGAAGGTTTGATTATGCATAAACACATAACTATTAGCGTCTTTATATAAGTATTGAAATTGACTTGAAGTCACTTTGATAAATTCTAATTTAACACCTGCATTAAAAGTTTGATCAATCACTTTTCCTGATTTAATATCTTTCAACTTAGTTCTGACAAATGCTGGTCCTTTTCCTGGCTTTACATGCTGAAACTCCACGACCTTCATTCTTGAATTTTTAAATCTTACTATAGCTCCGTTTTTTATATCTGCTGTTGTACTCATGATAAGAACTTAATTTATTTAATCTCTTTATAATAGTTTTCTTACAATTTTTTTTGCTGATTCTAAATCATATTTTTTTTCAGTATTACTGTACTCTTTATTTGCAAACTTTACAGAATCAATCTTTTCCAATAAAGCTATCAAATCCTTGTCATCAAAAAACTGTTTTAACTCAGAAGAAGTCATTTCAAATGAAATAATATAATATTGATTTTCAAGATATTTTTTTAGAATTATAGATAGTTTATTATAAAAAATATCTGAAGACATTTCCTCAAATTTTAATTTGTTTAATTTCTTAACTGAATCCTTCTTTGGATTTTTATTAAAAAACTGAATACTATTTATAGGATTATTTTGATTTCTTTTTCTGCACAAATATAATATAAAAGTTAGTAAAAATAATATAAGAGATATTAGAAATACTCTATATTTATCATAAGGTAATTTAATTTTTTTTATGGGTTTATCTTTTTGAATATTAACGAAATTACTATCAATAACTGATTCTATTTCTATCTCTATAGAATCTGTAGTAAATATCGTTGAACCTGTTGAGTCTGGAAAATTAATACTAATAAAATATGGTGGTATAATAGTTTTCCCCGTATCCCAGAATGTTATTTCAAAATCAATAAATAAAGATTGATCTAAAGTATCTATTTTTGAGTTTTTAATTAACACTTTTGAAGAATCGGCTGCCCATAATAAAGAATCGGACCATGCCATTTCTTCAATAGAATAATATTTGTCAAGATTATTTAACCTAATATCAAGATTGACAGGATAACCAATCTGTGTTTTTTGAATATCTGTATTATAAATTAAAGCTGCTTCATTTGAGTTGTTCGTACAGCCAAAGAAAAAAAAAGATAGAAATATGATAATTCTTAACATTAATTAAGTACGCTTAGCTCTTCTTTTGAAGAAATGAGTAAGCGACTTAACATAGTCTTCATGTGTACCTACCTGTATTAAATCAAAACCAATATTCTTACATTTTTGTCCAAAATTATTTAATCGTTCAGAAAAATCTTTTGAAAAATTAGATCTTATTTTTTTATTAGATGTATCGATCCATACTTTTTGATTTGATTCCGAGTTATGTACTTGTATTAGCCCTAAATCTGGGAACTCTTTTTCAAAAATGTCATATATTTGTACACCAATTACATCATGATTAAAATTTAAATACTTCATTTCTGTCCAAAAATTTTTATCCATAAAATCTGATATTACAAACATTACATTTTTTCTTTTAGAAATTTTACTTGCAAATTCAAGAGCTTTTTTAATTGATGTTTGATTTTGTTTCTTATCATAATTATGATTTACTAGATCAGTTATTAAGCGTAATACATGAGATTTTCCCTTCTTGGGAGGTATATACTTTACTATATCATCACTAAATAAAATTAATCCAACTTTATCGTTATTTTTTATAGCAGAAAATCCCAACATTGCTGCAATTTCAATTCCTAAATCAATTTTTAGCTTACTTTTAGATCCAAAGACACCGGAGCTACTAACATCAATAAGAAGTAAAACCGAAAGTTCTCTTTCCTCTTCAAAGACTTTGATATGAGGCTTGCCCGTTCTTGCTGTAACATTCCAATCAATAAATCTAATATCATCTCCATACTGATATTCTCTTACTTCTGAAAAAGTCATTCCACGACCTTTGAAATTAGAATGATAATCTCCCCCAAAGAAATCGTTTACAATATTCTTTGTTCTGATTTCTATTTGTCGAACTTTTTTTAGTATATCTTTGGACATGAGTTACAATTATGGAACAGGGATTTCTTTAAATAACTGATCAATCAATTCTTCTGATGTGATTTCTTCTGCTTCTGCTTCATAGGATAATAACATTCTATGCCTTAAAACATCTTTTCCTATATATCTTACATCTTCTGGAATAACATACCCTCTTCCATCGATAAATGCTTTTGCCTTAGCTGCTAATACTAAATTAATAGAGGCTCTAGGAGAAGCTCCAAAACTAATCATGTCTTTTAATTGACCTAATTTAAATTGTTCAGGATTTCTTGTAGCAAATACAATATTCAAGATATAGTCTAAAATCTTAGGTGCAATATAAATATCATTAATAAGAGCTTGAGCTTCTAAGATTGTTTTAGAGTTGACTACAGATTTTTGCTTTGTATCTATATTAGTTTTTGCTACTCTAGATAAAATTTCTTTCTCTTCTTCCATCGATGGATAATCAACAATGACTTTTAGCATAAAACGATCTACTTGAGCTTCAGGCAATGGATATGTTCCTTCTTGGTCAATAGGATTTTGTGTAGCTAAAACAAGAAAAGGTAAATCAAGCTTGAATGTTTCTTCGCCGATTGTAATTTGTCTTTCTTGCATTGCTTCAAGCAAGGCGCTTTGAACTTTAGAGGGAGCTCTATTAATTTCGTCTGCAAGGATAATATTAGAAAAAATAGGTCCTTTTTTTGTCATAAAATTACCAGTCTTCTGATTATATATTAAAGTTCCAAGCAAGTCAGCTGGTAACATATCTGGAGTAAATTGAATTCTCTTGAATTCAGCATTAATTAAATTAGCTACGGTATTAATAGTTAGAGTTTTAGCTAAGCCAGGAACTCCTTCTAATAAAATATGTCCATTAGATATAACAGATATTAAAATCTTATCTATAAGCTCATCTTGGCCAACAATGACTTTTCCAATACCTTTTTTTAGATCTTTAATAAATATTGATTTCTTTGCAATTTTTGCATTTAGTCGATCTAGTGCATCTTTATTCATCATTTTCCTTCTTTATAGTATGTTGAGTTTCAAATTTGCTATTTGTTAATGGCACTAAAAACCCATGACTTTTTTTTATATTTAGCTCTCCAGCTAAATCTAATACATTTTTTCCAGAGATTGAGACCCTTAAATCTGTTATTCCATTAAGATTACTATTTGCTTCTTTAGCAAAAAATATATCTGTTCCATTTACTATTAAATCTAAATATGGTTCCAATATTTCTTCAAAATCAATAGATCCTGCAATCTGTAAATTGGGTTCTTTTTGGAGCTTCAATCTTACTTTGGGGTTAGTGACAGAGCCTAAAAGATTGATCTGACCTATATTATCAATAATATTAAGATCTAAGCTTAAATTTCTAATAGATTCAGGCTTTAATTCTACTGGAAATGTTTCTAAGTCTATTTTTGTATCTCTTATTCGTAATACTCCATTTAATATCTGAGTATTTTCAAAACTTGCAGCCTCTTGATCTTTGATATTTATATCAAAAAAAACAGTTTCATTATCATCTTGAATCGAGATTACTTCTTTAAAAAATTTACCTATATAATCAGCTGGAAAATTTTTATGTGATTCTAAATCAATAGAATAGCTCTGAATATCTGACTTATTCTCAAATTGATTCATATCTAATGTCATAGAAAACTTTCCTATCTCTAAATCTCCATCAAATAATATCCCATTATCTGCTTTGAGACTTAGCGGAAAAAACTGATCACTCTTTGATGAATTTCCGGTATCTGAACTATTAAGATTTTTTATATTTAAAACAGGTTCATTGAAATGAATGTTTATACTACCAATCGAAGAGTATAGTATTTTTTCAGTATTGAAAAAACTAGTTCCTAGCAGTATTACGTTGGCATAGGAGAAACTAGTTCTTATTGAGACATTATTTGCTTTTATAAAACTATCATTATCTTTATTAATAGTAATATTTTTTAATAATAGATACACATTTACCCTATCAGTGTCGGCAATAAGGTTAATAGTTGATGATGCATCAAAATCGATATTATACTGCTCTGACAAAGAAGCGACAGAAGAATTTGACTTATTAATTTTAAATTCTAGTCCTTTTCCTATATATATATACAGAGAAATACTGATAATAATTAAGAACAGAAAGAAAGTAACTACAATGCTAAAAAATGTTTTAAGTATTTTTTTTACTAGGCTATTCATTTGTTCAAAAACTAACTATTAATAGCCTAATAAAAAATCTAAAATCTAATCTTCAACAACTTCAAAGTCTGCGTCTTCAATCTTTTTATCATCTTTCTTTTCAGATGAAGGTTCAGGATTTGGAGCTTCTTGTATAGGAGGCTCTTGTCCTTCTGTAGAATTTGCATACATTGCAGCAGATTTGGAGCTCCAAACAGAATTTAAGCTTTCTATTTCTGTTTTGATATCATCAACATTTCCTGATGTATTAGCTGCTTTTAGCTTATCTACAGCTTCATTTAGATCCTTTTTATCATCTTCGCTTAATTTCTCATCCAGATCTTTCATTTGTTTTTCTGTTTGATAAACTAATTGCTCTCCTTGATTCTTTGTTTCAATCTCTTCTTTTTTAACCTTGTCTTCAGCTTCATGGCTTTTAGCATCACTGACCATTTTTTCTATATCTTCATCAGATAATCCATCTTGAGCTTTGATTGTAATACTCTGCTCTTTTGAAGTAGCTTTATCTATAGCCTTAACACTTAAGATACCATCTGCATCCATATCAAATATAACTTCGATTTGTGGCGTACCACGAGGAGCTGGAGGAATTCCATCTAAATGAAAATTTCCAAGTTTTTTATTGTCTTGTGCTAATTGTCTTTCTCCTTGCACAATAACAATCTCAACCATTGGCTGATTGTCTGCTGCAGTACTAAAGACTTGAGATTTTTGAGCTGGAATAGTTGTATTTTTTTCAATTAATGGTGTTGCAATACCGCCCATAGTTTCAATACCTAGAGTTAATGGAGTAACATCAAGTAATAATACATCATCAACATCACCACCTAATATTCCAGCTTGAATAGCTGCACCTTTGGCAACAACTTCATCAGGATTAACACTCTGATTTATTTTATCTTCACCAAATATTTCTTTTACCTTGTCTTGAACTGAAGGAATTCTAGTTGAACCACCAACTAAAATTACTTCTTTAATATCTTTGGCTGAAAGCTTAGCATCTTTTAAAGCCTGCTTACATGGACCGACCACTCTTTCAATAAGATCTGCAACTAGCTTTTCAAAAGTAGCTCTTGTTAAGGTAATATTTAAATGCTTTGGACCTGAAGCATCTGCAGTAATAAATGGTAAGCTAATTTCTGTTTGTTTTGATGAAGAAAGTTCTTTTTTAGCATTTTCAGCGGCTTCTTTAAGTCTTTGTAAAGCCATTGGATCCTTCCTTAAATCAACACCTTCATTTTTCTTGAAATCTTCAGCTAGCCAATCAACAACTTTTTGATCGAAATCATCTCCACCTAGTTTTCCATCACCATTACTTGCATTCACTTCTATCGTTAGACCTTCATCATCCAAAATATCTAGAATAGATATATCAAAAGTTCCTCCACCCAAGTCAAATACAGCTACTTTCTCATCTTTTTTCTTACCTTTCGCATAAGCTAATGATGCGGCTGTTGGCTCATTAATAATTCTCTTAACATTTAATCCTGCAATTTTTCCAGCATCTTTAGTTGCTTTTCTTTGTGAGTCATTAAAATATGCAGGCACAGTAATAACAGCATCAGTAACATCTGTTCCAAGATGCTGTTCAGCCATTTGTTTCATTTTTTGTAAAACCATGGCACTTATTTCTTGTGGTTTATATTTCTTACCATTCGCCTCTACATTAACTTTGGCGCCATCTATGGCAATCTTATAAGGGACTTCTGCTATATCTTTTTTGATTTCGGCAGGAGTTCTTCCCATAAATCTTTTAATTGAATAAATAGTATTAGTTGGATTGGTCACAGCTTGACGTTTTGCAGGCTCACCCACTAAACGATCGCCTTCTTTTGTAAAAGCTACTACTGATGGCGTAGTTCTTCCGCCTTCAGGACTAGTAATAACGGTAGCTTCTCCACCTTCCATCACTGCTACACAAGAGTTTGTTGTTCCTAAATCAATTCCAATTATTTTTCCCATAAAAATCTCCTAATATTTTAGTTTTCTTGCCTTTATAGTTGCAAAGAGTGTGCCAAGATAATATATATGTCATATTTGACAAATTATATGACTATATGGCATATATAAGAATTTATCTTATAATTTTAGGAGATTTCCATCATATAGTTTCATTTTTTTACTACCTATATTAAACACTTTTTCATCATGAGTAGCGATTACAAAAGTCAAATTAAAATCGTGATTTAATTTTTCAAATAAATCAATCATTTTAATGGCGTTATGCTCATCCAGATTACCTGTTGGTTCGTCTGCTATAACTATTGAAGGCTTATTTATAATAGCCCTCATCGCAGAAACTCTCTGTTTTTCCCCTCCAGAAAGATCTAATGGAAATGATTTTTTACGATTCGATAAATCAAAATAATCAAATAGCTCATCCACATAGTCCGTATCAATTTTTTTACCTGCTATAAGTGTTGGAATAGTTACATTTTCAACAACATTTAACTCTGCTATTAAATTATGAAATTGAAATATAAATCCAATATGAGTATTTCTGATTAAATCATAGTCTTTAACGTCTTTGAGGCTCTTATTATCAATTATTAGCTCTCCACTATCTGGTTGATCTAAAGTTCCTAATAAGCTTAATAAGGTAGATTTTCCAGATCCAGAAGGACCTTTAATGGTTAAGATATCTCCTTTACAAAGATCAAAACTAACACCCTTTAAGACTTCAAGAGCTTTGTCCCCATCTTTAAAAGTTTTTTTAAGATTTTTAACTGATAGTATCATATATTTTTATTTATCAATTCAATTGGGCTTATTTTTTTAATAAGCATTAAAGGTAGTGTCGCAAATAATCCAATTATTAGTATAGAGTAAAGTAACAACAAAGATATATCTTTGAAACTAATTTCCATAGGAAGCGTGCTAACTAAATAAAAGTCAGGATTTAGCATAAACACTCCAAATGCGTTTTGTATAAATATGATTAATAAAGCAAATAAGATTCCGCTCACTATGGCAGTGATTGCCAGTAAATAACCATAGACTAAAAATATCATAGATATGCTGTTCTTACTCATTCCAAAAGTACTCAGAATTGCCATTTCCCTTGTTTTTTTAGTTGCAATTTGCATAACAGAAGAAGATAAGTTAAATGAAGCTACAACTATAATAAGAAATAATGTAAAAAAGGTGATTTTCTTCTCAATTTCAGTAGCATCAAATAGCTGTCTATTTCTTTCTTTCCATGAAACAATATTGTCATTTGGCATTGTAACAACACCATCTATATTGCCAACAATTTCAATATCAGTAAACTTTTTGTTAGGAAAACTATACTCTTTAGATACTGTAAAGATTAAAAATTCATCAGATCTTAATATTCTATTTTTGAAAATATTCGTAACCACCAACTCCTTAGTAGATGGCATCGCTAAATAACTCATATTAAGCTTAGTACTATAAATTGATATAGAATCACCAATGCTAAAATCCATTTTATCAGCTAAAGATTTTCCAATAATAATTTCTCCATGACTTAGTCTTCTATTATTTTTAACTAATTCTAAATCATAAAAGCCATCAAACTTTGAACTCTCAATAGTCTTTAAATTCACTAATGATTGTTTTTTATTTTTTGATATAAAAAATTCTTCCTCATAATATGGTGCATACTTGATATTATTTTTTTCAAAATCTTCTATCAACTCTATATCTCTATCATAGTCAAAATTGATTATAGCATAGTCTCCATATATCTTTTTTGTTTCATCTTCAAGAATACCTTGAAATCCATTGAGAACTGCTACTGATAATATAATTGATGTTGCGCCAATGAACAGTCCTAGAAAAGATATAATATTAATAATACCTCCCTCTAACATGCTTCTTGGCATCAAAAAACGTTTTGCTATTAAAAAAATTACATTCATTAGTTTTTTAAAATTTTAGATGGATTAATAGATAAAAGATGCATTAAGGAAATACTTGAAAATAATATGCTACATATAAGACTAAAGAATAATGTATAGATAGCATTTTTTATACTAAATATTATCGGTAAATAACTAACAAAATAGATATTTTCAGCTAAAGCTATAAAATGAAACTTCTCCTGCATAAAAATAATAAATAGAGATAATAAAATTCCCAGTATTGCTCCAATCAATGCTAATACCATTCCTTGAATAATAAATATTACTGCCAATTTCTTATTTGACATACCATATGTCTTCATAATTGCTAGATTAAATCTTTTCTCATAGAAAAGAATATTTATTGATCCCATCAAATTAAAATATGATACCAATGCGATTAAACTGAAAATAAAAATAATTGGCCATTGTTGAGTATTTATCCATTCAAATAAATCGCTATGTCTGTCATTGAGACTTAGTTGATAGAATGGATAATCTATATCTTCTATATCTAAAGAAGGGTCAAAGCTCATCCAACCACTAATACTATTATCTAAGTCAAAATAAGATTGGACTGTACTTATAGGAATAAATACTAATCTCGAATCATAATCATCTATACCCGAATGATATATCTCTTTTATTGTTAATAATAGAAATTTATTTCTTTCTAATACTCTTTTTGAAATTAATGGATTAAAAATAACAATCTCATCCCCTATAGATAGATTAAGATTGTCTGCAAGAAGACTACCCACAATAACGTCATTTTTATTAATATTTTCTAGATCCGCATCAAGATTATTAAATAAATTAAAATCTTTAAAATCGCTGCTGTCTAAACCATGTATTAAAACGTTACTGCTACTATATTTTGATTTAAGAATCGCTGGTTTTTCAATATAGGGAATTAATTTAGACTCATAATGATTGTAAAAATCAGGCAATAACGATTGATCTATTGAAAAATCATCTTCAAATAAGTGATTAATAGTCGTATAGCCGCTAATAGAGGATAGTTTCTCAGATACCTTAGCCTCAAATCCATTAACTGCACCTAAGACAATGTTTAACGATGCTATGCCAAGTGCTAAACTTACTATTGAAACAATATTTGTAATTTTGAAGAGAAAATTACTTTGTGATGAAAAAAAGAGTCTTCTTAGAACAAGAAAAACTAATTTCATTTTAGAGATTTAAGTGTGGGAAAGATAATTGCGTCTCTAATCCACCTAGTATCAATAAATAGCATGACTAATCGATCAATTCCAATACCAACACCTGCCGTTGGAGGCATTCCAATCTCTATAGCTTCTAAGAAATTTTCATCTACAGGAAACGCTTCTTCATCGCCACCATCTTTTTTAGCTGATTGATCTTCAAATCTTTTTCTTTGATCTATTGGATCATTTAATTCAGAAAATCCATTTGCAAATTCCATACCTGCAATAAATAATTCAAATCTTTCAGTAAAATCTTTATCTCCATCTCTATTAACTTTAGCTAATGGTGAAATCTCTACAGGATGATTCATTACATAAGTAGGGTTGATTAGATTTGGTTCAACTTTTCTTCTCATTATTTCATCAATCATTTTTGCAAGGCTGTCAGTTTTTTTTACTTTTAAATCTAATTTTTTACATACATCGAATACTGCTTTACTATTAGTTAAATCTATAGAGTGCCCAGTATGTTCCTTAATTAATTCATCCATTGTTTTTCTTGCAAATTTATTAGATAAATCAATATCATTTCCATCCCATGATACTTTTTTAACACCCAGATCTTTTGCTACCTTCTTCAACATTTCTTCAACAAAATCCATCATAAAATTATAATCTGAATAAGCTTGATAAAATTCAAGCATAGTAAATTCTGGATTATGACTTCGATCAATACCTTCATTTCTAAAATCTTTAGACATTTCATAAACTTTTTCAAATCCACCTACAATCAATTGCTTCAAATATAGTTCGGTTGCAATTCTTAAAAAAAATTCTTGATCTAACGCATTGTGAAATGTTTTAAAGGGCTTAGCATTGGCTCCGCCATAAACTGGTTGTAAGACTGGCGTTTCTACTTCGATATATCCATTCTTATTTAGAAACTCTCTTATAGAATTAATAATTTTGAATCTTTTGATATAGTTATCTTTTGTTTCCGGATTAATAATCATATCGATATAGCGCTTTCTATACCTTAGCTCTTTATCTGAAACTGAATTGTATTTTTCACCATCCTTTTCTTTAACATCGGGAATAGGTCTTAAGTTCTTACTCAGCACAGTAACTTTTTCAGCTTTTACGGTAAGCGCATCAGTCTTGGTAATAAAAACTATACCATCAATTCCAATAAAATCTCCAATATCAATTAATTTGAATAAACTATAATTGTCTTCACCAACATCATCTCTTGCAATATATAATTGAACCCTACCATGGGCATCTTGAATATTAGCAAAAGCAGCTTTACCCATTTTTCTAAGAGACATTACTCTTCCAGCTACAGATACATTCTTATCAACATCATCTTTGGTAATATCTGAAGTTGAATGCGTAACATTAAATTCATAAGGGTAAGGATTGACACCTAATTGACGAATTTTATCTAATTTTTCTAGACGATTTGCAATAATTTGTTTTAAACTTTTATTTTCCATATCGAAAGAAACTTATTTATTTTTTTCCATTTTATCTAATAAATAACTATACATAAAGTCATCTATATTTCCATCCATAACAGCTTTCACATTTCCTACTTCAAATTTTGTTCTATGATCTTTAATCATACTATATGGATGAAAAACATAAGATCTTATCTGATTGCCCCAGGCAATATCTTTTTTTTCGCCTTCAAGTATTTTTTTAGACTCTGCTTGCTTCTCAATTTCTAATTGATACAGCTTTGATTTTAATACCTTTAGCGCTTGCTCTTTGTTTTTATGTTGAGATCTTTGAGTTTGACACTGTGTAACGGTTCCAGTAGGGATATGAGTAATTCTAATGGCAGAATCTGTCTTATTTACATGTTGACCTCCTGCTCCGCTAGAACGAAATGTATCTATCCTTAATTCTTTTGGATTAATTTCTATTTCAACACTTTCATCTATTGAAGGATAAATAGATACTGAAGCAAAAGATGTATGCCTGCGACTATTAGAGTCAAAAGGTGATATCCTAACTAGCCTATGTATTCCAATCTCTGATTGAAGCAACCCATATGCATAGTCTCCTACAATTTCAATTGTACAATCTTTAATACCTGCTTCATCTCCTACTTGAAAATCAATAATATTAAATTTAAAACCTTTGGACTCTGTCCACATAGAATACATTCTATATAACATTTGAGCCCAATCTTGACTTTCTGTTCCTCCTGCACCTGGATGAATTGAAATAATAGCGTCTTTAGAATCATTTTTTGAATTAAGAATTAATTTTAATTCAAACTCTTTGATTAGCTTGGCAAAATGCTCTAATTCTTCTGAGAATTCTTTCTCATCTATCTGATCATCATTTAAGAATTCAAACATTACTTTGATATCACTAGCTTTTTCTGATAAACTTTTTCTTAGATCAATATCTTTTTCAAGCATAGAAATTTCTTTCATGAGAGATGTTGTTTTTTGATTATTATCCCATAAAGATGGATCTGATATTTGATCTTTTAAATTACTTAAGTGAGCATCTTTAGCTTCAAGGTCAAAGATGCCTCCTGATTTGATCAAATTTTTCTAAAAGAGAATTATATTTATCTTTTAAATCCATGTACTAATCAAGATTCCTAACGTGAGCAACATTCCAGTTAAAAAGTGAATGCCTATTGTAGAAACATTAACAATTAATAATTCATATGGAAGCTGTTGAAGATTTGCATCTTCTTTTTCCCATTCATCTAACCAGCTGCTCCCTTTTTTTGAAGCAAAATTAAATATCAATAAAGGAAGTAAGGCTATTAATGTAAATAGTTCACCAGTATACAATGATACACTAAAAATTATAGCAAATGATAACAGCATTAGGTTCTTCCATACTTTAAATGGATTTCTATAATTTGCTTTATCTCCAGGACCAGCTAGCCTAACAACCCAACTATTTTTATTTGCTGCTTTATCGGCATTGTAGTCTTGAAAGCAATTTATAAATAATACTAATGCAATAAATATTCCAACAGGGATTGAAAATAATAGAGTAGTTATCGGATCAACAGACTGATTTTGCATGTATGCTGCACCGTAGACCATCAAAGGTCCAAACCCTATGAATACTGCCAAATCTCCAAATCCATTATAAGCCAACTTTAAAAAACCAGTATACATTATACCAAGAAATACTCCTATCAATCCCAAATACATTAATATTGACATGGCAAAATAATTTTCAAACAGAAGATTATTTAACTCTAATCCAATTCCAATTGTAAGACCAAAAAATAATATTGAGACTAATAGCATATTTGCTGGAGTCATTAACCCAGATTGAATCGCTCTTGATCCACCATTAAAAGGACTAGCCAGTTTATTAAGCTCATCTGTTCTAGACTTATGATCGAAATAATCATTGATGGTGTTCGTACCGCATTGTGCGAATACTCCTCCTAATAATACAAGCCAAAAAATTGGCCAATCAAATGTACCAAATTGCTTATAGGCAATAGCTGATCCTAATAAAATTGGGGCAATAGTTGCTGTTAAGAATGGCGCTCTAACAATAGTCATCCATCGTTTAATTGTTCTACCTAATCCACCAAGCCATTCTGAAGACATACTTGGTATATTTTCTGGTATTTCCATCCATTCAAACTGAGTTTCAGCAAAAAAATCAACATACTTAATTACGGTTGGTTTTATTTTATAATAACCTACTACATCATTAGCGATTAAAAAATCATCATGCATATACTCAGAAAAAGCTTTTGTAACCTTTAGTACTGCTTCTCTAGCTTTATCCTTCTCTGATTGATCTGTTATTTTTTTAGCATACCCATCGATTTGAAGTTCTTTAATTCCATCTTCTCCATCAGGCCTAACTACGCATTGAACTTTTGGGTTAAAGTTAATTTGAACAGCTTTTCTAGTAGGGTTGAATGTAAAGAAATATATATCTAAGCCATCATTTGCGAAGTAGACATTTGCAGCCGACGAATTTCCTGAAACACTAGTAGAGAGAGTCATAAAATCTGACCTCTTCATTAAATCCATAATTTTTTCTTTTAACATATTATTAATCCCCTATATGATTCATTTTTTCTTGTAAGATAGTGCCTAGCTCATCTAAAGTAAGTGCAGAACTTATAAAATAACCATTCTCTGCGATAGATATTTTTCCAGTTTCTTCGGATAGCACTAAAGCGAGAGCATCGCTTTCTTCTGAAATACCTAATGCAGCTCTATGTCTTGTACCCATTTCTGGATTTAAGGTCTTGCTTTCTGTTAAGGGTAAAATACATGCAGCAGCTTCGATGATATTACTATGAATAATAACAGCTCCATCATGCAATGGCGAAGAAGGATTAAAAATTGAAACTAGCAATTCGGGGCTAAATACTGCTCCCATTCTTACTCCATCGGCGCTAGTAGTCTTTAAAGAATTTTCTCTTTCAAAAATAATAATAGCACCCCATTTATTTTTCTTAATTTCACTAATACATGAAATAATTTCTTCTTGAATAGACAGTTTTTCAATTTGAAATAGCTTTCTTAAAATTCTATTTTGACCAAGAGCAGTTAATAGTCTTCTAATTTCTGGTTGAAATAAAATAACAAAGACAACTACCCAAACTGTTTGAAACAAATTCAACAACCATGAAGTGGCTCTAAAGCCAAGAATATTAACAATAAATCCTGCAAAAAAGAGGATTAATAGACCAATTAACATTTGTCCACCTCTTGTTCCCCTGAAATAAGAATATGCGTAGGAGAAAATAAATGAAATAAGTACCAGATCAAATAAATCCGTAAGTGTAAATTTTATAAAGCTGATTTCAAATAAATTCATATAGTATAATTTAAGTATTTAAAGCGTTTGAATTAAAAATTTTATTCGCAATAATTAATGCTCTTTTTGTTTGCTTAATATCATGTACTCTAAACATCTTACATCCTCTATCAAGAGCTATAATATTAGATGCTATAGTCCCTTCGATTCTATCATTCTCATCTACATCCAAAGTTTTACCAATGAATGATTTTCTTGATGCTCCAATTAATACTGGATAACCAAGATTAGTAAATTTATCAATATTATTTATAATAGTAAAATTATCATCTATTGTTTTACCGAACCCAATACCTGGATCTAGAATAATATTATGTTTTTTTACTCCATTCTTTAAAGCAAAACTAGCTCTATCTAATAAATGATTAATAATTTCAGATATAATATTCTCATATGAAGGACTTTCCTGCATTGTCTTGGGATTTCCGATCATATGCATCAAAATAATAGGACATTCATACTTACTAACAACATTAATCATAGAATCATCGAATGATAATGCGCTAATATCATTAACAATATTTGCTCCCACATCACATGCTTTATCAGCAACTACAGATTTTGTCGTATCTATGGAGATTGCTATATTTGTTTTTTCTCGTATCTTTTGTATTATAGATATCACTCGAGATAATTCTTCTTCTTCAGATACCGGATCAGAGAAAGGTCTTGTAGATTCTCCTCCTATATCAATAATATCTGCACCATTATGAATCATATCCATAGCATGATTTACAGCAGTGTTAGGATCTAAAAATTTACCACCATCGGTGAAAGAATCTGGAGTGACATTCAATACTCCTACAATAAGTGGTTCTTGGTTTTTTGATAGCAACCAATCATTTAATTCCGAAATATTCACTATTATTTATTGATTTTTTTTGAGAGTTTTTTTCCAGCAACTAGCAATTTAATGTCATCTTCATCAATTGTTTCATGCTCTAATAGCTGTTCAGCCATTAAGTTAAGTAAATCTATATTATCTGTTAAAATTTCATGGGAAACTTTTTGTGCATTCTTAATAATACTTACTACTTCATGATCTATTTTCTGAGCAGTCTGTTCACTATAATCTCTATGTGATTGAATTTCTCTGCCTAGGAATATCTCTTCATTTTTTTTACCGAATGACATAGGTCCCATTTCATCGCTCATACCCCATTCACAGACCATTTTTCTTGCAATACTTGTAGCCCTTTCAATATCATTTGAAGCACCTGTAGTGATTTCATTAAATATTATTTCTTCAGCTGATCGTCCACCCATCATTACTGCTAATCTGCTCAAGATATATGTCTTAGAATATCCATGTTTTTCATCTAAAGGCAGTTGCATTGTTACACCAAGAGCTCTTCCTCTTGGGATAATAGTAACTTTATGAACAGGGTCTGCTTCAGGAGCAAAAATGGCTACCACAGCATGTCCAGCTTCATGATATGCTGTCACCTTTTTCTCATCGTCAGATAAGATCATGCTTTTCCTCTGCACTCCCATTATAACTTTATCTTTTGCTTCTTCAAAATCATCATTATCTACGCTAGATTTTCTTTTTCTAGATGCTAAAAGTGCTGCTTCATTAACAAGATTTGCTAAGTCAGCACCAACCATACCTGGTGTACCTTTTGCAATATCTTTTAACTTAACAGACTTTGCATTCATTTTAATTTTTTTGGTATGTATTTTTAAAATATCATGCCTTCCTTGTAAGTCAGGAACATCTACTACAACTTGACGATCAAATCTTCCTGGTCTTAATAATGCAGAGTCTAGTACGTCTGGTCTATTAGTTGCAGCCATCACAATAACGCTACTACTATTTTCAAAACCATCTAGCTCTACCAATAATTGATTTAGAGTTTGCTCTCTTTCATCATGACCTCCACCTAATCCAGCTCCTCTTTGACGACCCACTGCATCTAACTCATCTATAAATATAATAGCAGGAGCAGTCTTATTTGCTTGCTCAAATAGATCGCGTACTCTTGAAGCACCTACTCCTACAAACATTTCAACAAAATCAGCGCCACTAATACTAAAAAATGGAACACTAGATTCTCCAGCTACAGCTCTAGCTAGCAAAGTTTTTCCAGTTCCAGGCGGCCCTACTAACAATACACCTCTTGGAATTTTTCCACCTAATTTTTCAAATTTCTTTGGACTTTTTAAATAAGCAATAACTTCTTCTAACTCTTCTTTTGCCTCTATACATCCAGCGACATCACCAAACTTTACTTTCTTTTGATTTGAAGAAAACACTTTTGCTTTACTTTTTCCAAAGCTAAAAACATTATTCATTCCGCTATTTGAACCTTGCATTCTTCTAATCATAAATATCCAAAATGCAATTAATAATAGCCATGGAGCAAAACCAATTAAGGTTCTAGTCCAATCAATTTTATCTCCTTCAAAATTATATTCAATACTTTTTTCATCCCAAATTTTAATCTGATCTGTATAGTCTGATGGCAAGTAAACAACAAAAAAAGCTCTTTCTGTAAATTCTGCTCCATTCTTATTAATTAATGTTGCAGGAATTAATAGCTCTCCATGAAATGAATTATCATTTTCAATAGATGCCTCTTTTATTTTATTATCCGATAGGAGTTCTTTATATGTATTATAAGAAATTTCTACTTCGTTTGCTGATTCATTTGGTAGCAAGGACAAAGACATCACAACAAAAAATAGTACTGCAAGCCATACAAAAGAACTTGAATTTTTTGCTTTAGGTTTTCCTTTTAATTTTTTTTTGTTTTTTTTTATTGGCTTTTTCATTTGGAAAAGAATTTAATAAAAATGGTTACTAAAAAAACTATTTCTTAAAGAAATTTAGTTTTGCAACTAACTTACTGTTTCTGGTTAGCTTATAATTATTACTAATTTGCTTTCCTGCGACCCAAACAATCTCTTTTTCATTACAAATTGCAATGGTTTTCAGTTTTTCAAAAGCAGACACTTTTTGATCAGTTAAATATTGACCCACTTTTTTTGTTCCAGATAAACCTAACGGACTGAATGTGTCATTATTATTAATATTTCTCACAATTAATTTTTTATTAAAATGTCCTGCATCAACATATTCAAATGTTGGATCTTTTAAAAAATTATTTGGCTTTTTATCATAGTCCCAAGAAAATGAGAATTCATCATTTTCCATTAATTCTCCTGCTTTTACCTCACGGTATATAGGTATTGTATCTAGCTTTTCTGTTAATAAGATGCAATCTCTATCAATTAAGATTTTGGTATTATTAATGATTTTTTCGCTACCAATAACTTCTTTATTTAAAAATGCACTTAATTCTGCTAATAAATTTTTAGAGAAATAGAATTCAACTTCTTTTGATAATATTTTTTTTATGATATTAATTTTTAATAAAAATGGTAGTGCTAAAAATCTTTTTTTATTCATATAATAAACATCTTGAGAAAATGATATATCGTCAGATTTGATAAACTCATCAGTTGTAAATTGTAATAAATTTTCTACATCGCTAGTCTTATTTTGAAAATCTTCAAATGGTTGATAAAGATTAGGTTTAATCTCCTCTAATAATGGAATCACTTTTTTTCTAAGAAAGTTTCGAGTTAATCCAGTATCTTTATTTGTTGGATCTGAAATATGAGCAACTTTATTCTTCTTAGCATATGCAAGAATTTCATCTTTTGTAATATTAATCATAGGTCTAAAAATATCATTATTTAATATTTGAATACCTCTCATAGAATTAAAACTAGAGGAATTTAAAATTTTCATTAAAATAGTTTCAATCTGATCCGCAGCATGATGAGCGGTAAGAACATAATCTGCATTAACTTTTTTACAAGATTTCTTGAGCTCAAAATATCTTTTTTTTCGAAACTGTGCCTCTATATTATTTTTTACCTTAGATAGATTTATTGAAGATTCTATATATGGAATACTATTATTAGCGCAATAAGTTGATACTAACTTACCCATTTCGTCACTACGAGAATGATAATGATGATTTACATAGCATACAGAAATATCAGCTAACTTAGAGTTGTTATTAAAAAAATCTAACATTACCATGGAGTCTATGCCACCGGATACCGCTAAAAGAAAATGTTGTTTTTTTTGACTTTGTAAACTTTCAATGTTGGCAATAATTTTATTTTTCATATTTCATCAAATAAGGATTAGTTTTCAACTCTCCGTTAAGAGTTGTCTCTTCTCCATGTCCTGTTAATAAGGCGTGATCATTTGTAAAAGAATTTACAAAGAATTTCAATGATGTTGCCATATCTCTTGGACTACTTAAAGGAAGATCTGTTCTTCCAATAGATCCTTTAAATATTAAATCTCCACAAAATATTAGATTACTGATAATAAAGCTTATACATCCCGGCGAATGTCCAGGATTAAATATGATAGAAAAAGAAAAGTCTCCTATAGTTAGCTGCTTATCAGTTGAATCAATCCAATGAGAAACTGTAGGTTTTCTTGCTTCTACACCCCAATATCCTGCCGCCCTGTCAAAATTATCTACCACCAATTTGTCTTTATCACAAACATATAAAGGGAGATTATATTTATCTATAAGATCTGCAGCACCTGCAAGATGATCAAAATGTCCATGAGTTGCTAATATAGCTATGGGAGATAAATTTTTTGATCGAATGAATGAATCAATCAGCTCAAAACCAAATCCTGGATCTATGATGACACAGTCATTCTTTTCATTGAAGATAACATATGTATTTTCTTCGAGAAGCTTGGTAACAATTCTCTGATATTTTACCATTAAATTCTTTGAAAAAAGAATGGATTCAAAGAAGCAATCTTGTCTTGATAAGAATGTGGATTTAAAAACCTGACCGTTGCAGCAATGCTCGATAAAATAGAGTTTCCATCTTGGGGTGTAAAACAAAATCCAGATATTTCATGCTCATCTTTAATATTGATAGAATCTTCAACAACTACTGTTTGATTTAAAATTCTTCCATATTGTCCTTGATCTCTCCCAAAAGAGAAAACGGCATTTGATGATCTATGTTCGGTCAATGCAATTCTATCATTATGATTTAATAATTCTATTACTTTTTCTTTAGAGGTAGGCTCTTTAACCTTAAGATTGAACCATACAGTGTGCATATATTGTGTATTAATTTTTAAAGCTGAAGAAAAAAGATTTAAATCAAGATTCATTGTTTTAAACAATCCAACAGCGTCTTCAGCATGATGTGTTCCATAATCTTGATGAGCATGAGCATTCACTGTTGGTGCAGGTACATATCCACTGCCTTGACTAATGTCATTACTTCTACGAATACAAACAAACTTACCATCTATAAGATTATCGGGTGCAATACTTAATCCTAAGGTGTTGACTAAACATGCAATATTATGTGTATTACATGATACAATTTGTAAAAATTGATCCTCAGAATTAATAACATGATCGTTAATTCCTCGTGCATATTTTTTACCAAATCCATTTTCACTACCTTGAGCTAAAAATCCTTTTACCTTATCAGTATATTTATTGTAGTATTTCTCTTTATTTGAAAGACCGGATCCACCTGGGGTACAATCAATCACAACCGAGCTTCTAGCAATAGCTTCTTCTAGTGTAAATTCTGGTTCAAGACCAACAGCTTTAAAAGCATCAATCCTATCTTCAAGTACAGATAGTCTTGCACCTTTTTTGATTAGATTATCAATTTTTGGCTTGTCTTTTGTAAGAGGTGAATGTTTATGAAATGTAACCTCATCAATACCTAAATTACTTTTCTGTTCACACAGGATTCCAATTAATGGTTCACCGATTGTTCCGGTACCAATGACATGTACAATTTTTCTTTCCATTTTACTCATATCCTCTTAGAATAATTAAAATTTAAGTTAAAAAATATAGTAAATAATGATATTAAAAAATGATTATTTATAATTTTTTAATTCTTTTCATATTTACTAAGAACCATACTAATAATACTCCTAAAACAATAAATAATGCTGCTAAAAAATACTCTAAATAATTATACATAATTTTTCTCTTTATCTTCTAGGTATAAAACTTTGATTTTTAAAAATAACATTGTCAACATGAGGCTAGTAAAGGCAAATAAAGAAAATAGAAATGGTGTCAATATACCTGATGGCTGTTTATTCATTTCTACTTGAGGATGAGATTGAATTTCAGCTGCCCAAAAGTTTACTGACATAAATATAATTGGAATATCTAAGAATGCAATAATTCCAATCATAGCAGAAATTAAAGCTACTCTCTGTCTGTAAATTCCAACATTTCTTAAAATAAAATAGCCTGCATAGATAACAAATAAAACTAACGTAGTAACTAGTCTTGGCTCCCAAATCCATGGCTTTCCCCAAATAGGAGTAGCCCAAATAGGTCCTGTTAATAATACGAGTCCTGTAAATATTGTACCAATTTCTGCTGCTGCATGCCCAATTCTATCGTATTTAAGATTT
>Ga0209035_10000018_pt1 | contig 74571 bp, 73 predicted proteins | sample MarorgKNORR_S2LV_6_FD_188220 | JGI IMG/M metagenome (GOLD analysis project Ga0209035, IMG submission 188220) | Marine microbial communities from the Southern Atlantic Ocean, analyzing organic carbon cycling - AAIW_A/KNORR_S2/LV (SPAdes) (version 2) | ecosystem: Environmental > Aquatic > Marine... | reverse complement strand
CCCGAGGGAAGCTGCAGATCACCATTCACTAATTTCTGGTAAGAAATTTAAAGAATTTATAGTCGATAATAATTTGCAATTAAATCAAATTGATGCGATTGCTTACAGTCAAGGACCTGGTTTAGGGCCATGTTTGAGGGTAGGGGCATCTGTGGCACGCTCATTATCAGAAAAATTGTCAGTACCACTAATCGGTGTAAATCACTGTGTTGCGCATATAGAAATAGGTAGACTCCAAACTGGTTGTGATGACCCAGTCCTGCTATACGTTAGTGGAGGTAATACTCAAGTAATTGCTAGGAAAGGGGGAAGATATCGAGTAATAGGTGAAACTTTAGATATTGGTATCGGAAATATGCTAGATAAATTCGCCAGGACACAAGGAATTCCATTCCCTGGCGGGCCTAAGATAGAACAATTAGCCTTAGAATGGGAGAGGCTTAATCCAACAACTAGTCTCGATAATATTATCTTACCATATTCTGTACAAGGCATGGATCTTTCATTCTCAGGGATACTAACAGCAGCTATACAGAAAATTAATGATGGACATCCATTAGAAGAAGTATGCTGGTCACTCCAAGAACACACATTTTCAAGTTGTATAGAAGTTGCTGAAAGGGCATTAGCTCATACAGGGAAAAAAGAATTACTATTAGGTGGAGGAGTTGCCTGTAATGAACGAATAAGAACTATGTCGAAATTAATGTGCAATGATCGTGGAGCAGTGGCTCATTGGCCCGAAAAACAATACTGCGTAGATAATGGTACAATGATAGCAGAACTTGGCCGAAAGATGTTAAAACATGATTTAGTGACTAAATTAGAGGATAGTGCCATCGATCCTTCAATGAGAACAGACCATGCAGAAGTTGTATGGAAGTGATTTGCCACCTAAGAAGGCTTATCTAAGGCACTTGAGGGCCGTGTAATGGAGATTGAGTACTTGAGAGGAGGACGAAGACGTGGCCCGCCTAGAAGGGCACCAAAAAATGTCTTCAGTCGAGGGGCAACTAAAGAGCCAAAAAAACCTCAACCAGTATCTCTTCCAACACCTTCTGAACCTAGGTTCGCAACACCACCACCAAAGGCTCCAGTAAGTCTGCCTAAGCCGGCAGTTAAGGAAGTAAAAAAAACTACAAAGAAGAAAAAAGTAATTAAAGAAATTGTTGAGAAGGTTGTAGAAGAGAAAGTTGTTGTTGAAGAAGTCATAACTCCAGTGCAAGATAAAGAGGAAGTTATTTCTAAAGAAATCATAACAGATCAAATTCTTGGTAATATCCCTAAGAAAAGTCGTGGACTGAAGCAAATTAAGAAAAAGCATGTCGTTAAAGAGACTAATGTTCAGAGCGATAGGGCTGCAGCATTAATTGAACAAAGTCGTAAAAGAGCTATGGTACCATTACCAAACAAAGTAGTTCCTGAGAAAAAAGTAGCTAAACCTGCATTCAAAAGACGCAGGGCACCAAAATCTAGTTATCAACCAGCGAATAGAGCTAAGAGGCTTAATCGAAGTAGACATATGGAATACAAATATGAAATGCGTAAATTATTACAAGATATTAAGGTCTCTGAAGAACATAGATCAAGTCTTCTGGGAACAATTTGGGCAAAAGGCGAAAGGCAAACTACAGCAGATGCAAAATCTTGGTTACATGAAAAATTTGATGAGGGTGCAATCAATGAGGAACAAAAGTCAAGACTTGAGAAGGTCATTGATGATTATACAATAAGAAGGTGAGAATATGATAGTAGAAAATAATACAGTAGTAGCAGTGCATTATCATGGATATTTCCATGGAACCGAAGAAGTATTCGACAGTTCATTGGAGAGAGAACCACTGACATTCCTTGTAGGACATGGACAAATGATTCCTGGATTTGAAGCAGAAGTATTAGGGGCTGAAATTGGTGAAAAAAGAACCTTTACTCTAGAGCCTGATAGAGCATATGGACATCGCGAAGAAGATAGAGTAATGTCAATGCCAATTGGTGATTTCCCAGATGAAATCGAGATAGGAATGAAGTTCCAAGCAGAAGTACAAGGTATGCCTATGCCATTCGAGATAATTACCATCAATGAAGAAACAGTTGATTGTGATTTTAATCATCCAATGGCCGGTAAGACTCTAACGTTTGATGTAGAAATCATTTCTGTGAGAGTTGCTGGAGAAGAAGAAATATCTCATGGGCATGTCCATGGCGATGGTGGACATCACCACTAAGCAAATCACATAATTCATTTGCTTGGACACATCCCGTGGCACGTGGAAGGACGTAAGAGTAGATCAACCACACGCAGTGGTTTACCTCGAAGTGACATTTCGACTGCTGATACATTATTCAATTCAGGTCATCCAGAGAAGGGGCATAATTTACCAGGTATACCACCATATACCAGAGGAATACATTCGAAAATGTATAAGCAAAAATTATGGACAATGAGGCAATATGCTGGATTTTCAACTGCAAAAGAAACAAATCAAAGATTCAAACTATTACTTGAGTCAGGACAAACAGGGCTTTCAGTGGCATTTGATTTACCTACACAACTGGGAATGGATTCTGATGATGAAGATTCGCTAGGAGAAGTAGGTAAGGTTGGCGTTCCTATCGATTCATTAAATGATATGGAAACATTATTTGAAGAAATAAATTTAGGTGAAGTTTCAACTTCGATGACAATTAATGCTCCAGCTACCACTTTACTAGCTCTATATGTTGCTGCTGCTGATAACCAAGGTGTAGATAGAAGTCAGTTAAGAGGAACTGTTCAAAATGATATACTGAAAGAATATATTGCTAGAGGTTTGTACGTATACCCTCCTAAAGAATCCATCAGACTAACTACGGATTTATTCGAATGGTGTAGTATCAATACCCCTAAATGGAATACTATTTCTGTTAGTGGTTACCATATTCGAGAAGCAGGATCAACTGCAGTTGAAGAAGTAGCACTCACTCTAGCGAATGGGATATTCTATGCTGAAGAGGCTGTCAAAGCAGGATTAGATATTGATGAATTCGCACCTAGAATGTCATTTTTCTTTGGTTGCCATAATGACTTCTTTGAAGAAATATCTAAATTTAGAGCTGCCAGAGAATTATGGTATGAACTAGTAAATGAACGTTTTAATCCGAAAAATCCTAAATCGTCCCAATTAAGATTCCATACACAGACAGCTGGAGTCACTCTAACTGCTCAACAACCAATGAATAATGCAATCAGAGTATCTTATCAAGCACTATCTGCAGTTTTAGGAGGTACTCAATCACTCCATACTAATAGCTATGATGAGGCTATTGGCTTACCAACTAATAAATCGGTCAAAATTGCTCTTAGAACACAACAAATAATTGCTCATGAGACAGGTGTCGCAGATGTTGTTGATCCACTTGCTGGCTCATATTTAGTAGAAGAATTAACATCAAAAATAAAAAATGAATCATATAAGATGATATTAGAACTAGAAAATCAAGGAGGAGTGTTAAATTGTTTGAAATCAGGGATCCAACAAAGGATGATACACGAAAGTGCTTGGAAAGAAATTCAAGATACTGAAAGGAAAGAAATGTTAGTTGTAGGAGTAAATACAAATATTGAAGATTCGGATAATATGGATTTAGGTCAGAAAATTGATTCAGACAATGAATCAAAACAAATTTCTAAACTAAAAAAGTTCAAGGAAAATAGAGATAACACTATTGTCTTACAAAAATTAGAATTTTTGAAAGTTATATGTGAAGGGTCAGAAAATGTCATGCCTTCATTAATCGATGCATTGAAATCAGGAGCTACCGTTGGTGAAGTAAACGGAGTTATGAGAGATGTTTTTGGAACATGGATTTCTCCGAGTGGTGTTTAAATGAGTAGAATTGATCATATCGGTATTGCGACTAATAACATCGAGAAAGCTTCGAGGTTTTGGGAGCAAATTGGACTCATATCTGATGGATTGATTGAGAACAACGATGAACAAGATGTCAAGATAAAAATGTTCTATGGAATCGATAGTAATGGAATGAAAACGCACTCAAAGGTAGAATTAATAGAAGCATTGTCTGATAAATCACCTATCGCTAAATTTATCTCAAAAAAAGGTCAGGGCATTCAACAATTGGCCATTAGTGTAGAGGATTTAGATCAATTAATAATTGATTTAATATCTTCTGGAATACGTATGATTAATTCACAATCTACTCAAGGATCAGGCGGACATAAAATAGCCTTTGTACACCCAGAATCAACTGGTGGAGTTCTAGTTGAATTAGTTGAAAGGAACGAAAATTAATCTTGAGTGGTCGGAATCGTATGCTAAATATAATCACATCATTAATTGAAATTGTTTCTAGTAACAAAGAACTCACTAGTAAGAGAGTGAATTTAGAGGTTAATTATGTCTCGAATACGCTTGAATTAATGAGAGATGCAAGGAAGATTTCGAATGATGCGTATCTTGACTCGGGCTCGATTCAAGGAGGATTATCAGTAGTTTCAAGCCTATTAGAGCAAGATATTCCAAGTGAGGAAATAAGTTTACTCTTGGATACTCTTTTCCAACGAGCTGAAATCTTAAATTCTAGGTATCCTGAATTAAATAAATTAATTGAATCATATAGGGACAACTAATATTCATATAGTAATACTCTAAGAATACTTAAAAGAAAGTATTAGTTGCGACGGTTATGCCGAAAATAAGTCTGGATATACCTTCAGAACTATTAGAAGATCTAAAAAAACATGTAGGCGATGATAAAAAATTTATTTCATTAGCAGATGCTGTAAGAACTGCATGCAGAAAAATATTGGATCAATTAGATACAATAGACGAATTCCATGGTAGGAGATGATGAAATGATAAAGCAAATACCTAGTAAAGATGATGCGAAAAGGGCTATTGAAACCTTAGTTAGATATATTGAAAAAATAGATGGACCATTAAGAGAGGGACTTATAGATACACCTAAGAGAGTAGTGGAATCATATGAAGAGCTTTATCAAGGGTACAATATGGATGCTGATTCTCTTTTAGAATCTACTTTTAATGCAGAAGGATATGATGGCATTGTTCTACTCAAAGATATAGAATTTCATTCAACATGTGAACATCATATGTTACCCTTCACTGGTTCAGCACATGTTGCTTACATCCCCGTAGAAAATATCGTTGGTATTAGTAAACTAGCTAGGTTGGTAGAACTTCATTCACTAAGACTGCAGAATCAAGAAAGGATAACTAAGTCAATAGCGGACGATTTAGAGCGAGTATTGAATCCTTTAGGTTGTGCAGTCATCATTGAAGCCAAACATGGATGTATGCAATGTCGAGGCGTCAAAAAGCAGAACTCAGTAATGACTACAAGTTCTATGAAAGGAGTATTCTTTGAAAATTCACAAGCAAGAGTAGAATTACTTCAATTAATCAATAATCCAAGAAATAAATGAGGTCTGAATATGGTAATCCTCGGTCAAAATATGGATTTAGAAAAATTATACCCTATTGTAGAAATTTTTCATAGTGTACAAGGTGAAGGTTACCATAATGGAATACCATCGATTTTCATTCGATTTGGAGGTTGTAATCTTAGGTGCCCATGGTGCGACACTGATTTCGACGTTTGGACTGATATGAGTATTGGGGAAATAGTTAATGAGTTATCGAAATATGATTGTGATAGAATTATTTTTACTGGTGGAGAGCCTGCTTTGCAAGATCTTGTTACTCTTTCTGCTTGTCTCAAACCTCTTGGATATTACTTAAGTATAGAAACAAATGGAACAATTCATATCCCTGAGGATACTATTGATTGGATATGTGTTAGCCCAAAAGATCAGGAATATGCGGATCTAAAAATAAAGCAAACTACAGGGAATGAACTAAAGGTTGTATATTTAGGCCAGGATTTAGGTATGTACAGCGTATTAAAAGAAGGTTTTGAACATTTATTTCTCCAGCCACTTTATGATGAAGGGCAAAGTACTGAATGGAATGGAATGAGCTTTCACAGCACATTCGAAAAAGTAAGAAATAATCCTGAATGGAGATTATCTCTACAAACACATAAGTGGATGGGTGTAGAATGAAAAGAGCAGTTATGGCTTTGAGTGGAGGTATGGATTCTACAAGCCTCTTGATACACTTATTGTCTAAGGGGTACAAAGTTGATTGTATATCATTTAATTATGGGCAAAAACATTTGATTGAAGTTGAAAAGGCTAAAGAGAATATATCTTATCTAAAGCATAATGGGTTTTTAGTTAATCATGAGATTGTAGATTTATCCTCGGCAATGTCAATATTTCATTCTGCTCTAACAAATCCAGAAATTATTGTACCAGAAGGGCACTATGAAGAAGAACAGATGAAATCTACTGTAGTCCCTAATAGAAACGCAATATTTTCTTCGATCATATATGGATACGCACTTTCTATAGTATCAAAGGAAGAAATGAACGTAATAATTGCTCTGGGAGTTCATAGTGGTGACCATGCAATATACCCTGATTGTCGCCCTGAGTTCTATGAAAGTCTGGAAGAATCATTTAGGATTGGTAACTGGGATTCTGAAAAAGTAAGTTTCCATCTCCCATACATAAATGGTGATAAAACAGAGATATTACGAGACGCAGAAAATTCATGTGAAAAACTTAATTTAAATTTCAATACTATTTTTGCTAATACAATCACCTCGTATAATCCTGATTCTAACGGTAGAAGTTCGGGGAGAACTGGATCAGATATTGAGAGGATTCTAGCATTTAGAGACGTAGGTAAAATTGATCCCATAGACTATGTTGACTCATGGGATGTTGTGCTTGCAAATGCAATAACTATTGAAGAGAAACATAAGGATAATTATTACAAAGATAATTTAACTAATTTACAATATAATGTCACTAGAAGAAGTGCTACTGAGCGTCCTTTTACTGGTGAATCATGGGATGAGAAAAGAGATGGGCAATATACCTGTATTTGTTGTGGACATCTGCTATTCACTTCAGAAATGAAGTTTGATTCAGGTTGTGGTTGGCCTTCATTCCATTCAGAGCATAACGATGCTGGGATTAATCAAATAGAAGATATGACACATGGAATGATCCGAATCGAAGTTAAATGTTCGAAATGTGACGCTCATTTAGGGCATATATTCAACGATGGACCGATCCAATTCGGAGGCGAGAGGTACTGCATTAATTCAGCATCAATGAATTTTGAGGAGAGAGAATAATGGTTACAACAATTAGAAGATTTGTAGAAACAGATACAGGGCATAGAGTGCCGAATCATAAAAGCAAATGTCGACATATGCATGGACATAGATATCGCTGGGAAGTAGAAATCGAAGGTGATGTAGTTATTGAAGAAGGTGTATCAGATGAAGGGATGTTGATGGATTTCTCTGATATATCTAAGATATTAGAGGAACATATTCACGATGTTGTTGATCACGCATTTATCGTATACAACCAAGACCATGAGGCCTTAGAAGCTTTAGCAATTTTAGGAGACACACATCGAACATTTGTAGTTTCATTCATACCTACTGCTGAGAATTTGGCTAAATGGGCTTTCGAACAGGTAGAACCTATGATAACATCAAAATATCATCAAAAATTAAGATTAGTTGCATTTCATGTCAGAGAAACTCCTAAATCATGGGCTAGTTGGAGAAAAGACAACTAGTTATTATCATTATATTCAGAAATTATTTCTTCCCAAATCTCAGGATTCTGTGAAAAATAATCAAATGCGATATTGGTAGTTTGTATTACACCCAATAGTCGATGAATTTCATCATCTTTTGGTAAACCTCGCAGAATTATTCTTTGCAGTGTTTCATCAATACCATTTCTTCTGAAATCGATAGTGGGGATTAATTCAGATAATCTAGTAATTTCATTGGTTAAAACATTCTTTAATTCCGCTGAAAGAAGCTTCTCTGTTAGAGAGTCATCAGAAGGTGTGATGTTATTTCGATACCACGAGTAACAAATAATCGAAACAGCATGACTCAGATTCATTATTGGATACCCAGGCCAGGTAGGAATGTTCACTAGTAAATCGCATAATTTTAATTCATTATTCAGTAGACCTTTACCTTCAGGACCGAATACAATAGAAATTTTTCCTTCAATATTACTCAGTTGTTTTGGTAAATCCTCAGGCTCAAGGAAATGTCGAAAAGAAATTTTACTCCCTAGTTCTCTTTTTCCAGAAGTTCCGATTACTAAACTGGAATCAGAAACTGCAGACTTAATATCATCATAGAACTTTGCATCATCTAATACTGATTGAGCATGTTTAGCTCTATTCCTAACTTCATCTGACCAAACATTATCTCTTCCCACTACTCTAAGATCAGTGAAACCAAAATTTTTCATAGAACGAGCAACAGCACCAATATTACCATCAAATTGAGGTCTTACAAGTATTATTGATACTCTTTTTGAGTAAAATGGAGGAGGAACATCAAGCATTTCGCCCATCTGAATCAAATGTCCGACATCAAGGATTAGAATAATACTTCTCTAATCAACTCTACGTTGTCTATACCTAGTGATATATCCAGCGATCCAATTTCTCATACGCTTATTTGATACATCTGTGTATTCAGTAACATAGTGTTTGTTGTTTTCAAAATCAGCATTAAACATATCTGGATATAGTTCAACTAATCTTAAAGCTCTAATTTTGATAAATGATGGTCTGATATTACCCATGTTTAATCCTCCAATAATTTGACTTCCAATGGAAATCCTTCTTCTCGAGTAACTTGTACACGTATCTTCCTAGGAGGTTTTTGCATTCCTCTAGCCCAGATGACGTGATTAATAGCTTCATCAATCCAAATTTCTTCTTCATCAGTCTTCTTCATGTGTTGAGAAACATGTTTTTTGATTTCAGCCATTGCACGATTAGCTCTTCTTGTCCTTGGAACAGACCAAGCAGCACGTAGTGGTATTGTCATCTCTCTTACTTCAGCCATATTTACTCACCTTTGTAATTTAGATCTGCGCCACATATGTCTTTTTGGATGACTTGTGACACTCCTATTAGTTCGGAGCATAACCCAAACAGGAACACGACGATTCTGCTTAGTGACTTTGTTAAGTCTGAGTTTTTTTGCTAGGGGTTTAACACGAGCCATTTAATCACCTTAATATTTTGAAAGTCCAGGATATTTCTCTTCTGCTGCACCTCTAACTGAGTGTGCAACCTTATCCAAAAGTGCGTGACCCTCAGGTGTCAATACCTTACCGAAGTTTACAGAGTTAGCGGGGTTCCACTTACTTGTAATTAATCCAGCCTCAGTTAACTGCTGTAAAACAGTCCTTGCTACATTTCTTGATCCTGCTGCTGCACGTGTTGGTTTAACTCCTCTATCTTTTGGACCACCAAATAATTGCGCCATATGGTTTGCGCCGATAGGACCTTTCATCCCTACCTTGCGTAATACTGCTGCTGAACGAATGAACCACCAGTCATCTTGTGTTGGTGGACGTTCACGGTGAATCCCTGTTTTTACGTATTCTGCCCACTCTGGAGGCGAAATATGCTCTAATTCTTGAAGCTCAGAAGAAAGACTACCAATAAGTAAATCAGCAGGTACATCGTAATACGTGGTCATACTCTCACCTTTGTGCGGACCGCCCGTCCTAGAGTCTGTATTTAACCGTGATGACAAGAGTGACCGCTGGATACAGAGAAGTCATACTGTAACACTGTTCAACAAGTATTCAAAAACATCCCCCTAACCGCCCTACAATATGGAGAAGTCAATGTCGCGTAATCCCAATATGTTACGGACACTAATTGGGCTAGGTCTAGTACTAATATTAATACTCGGATATGCGGTTCATTCGAATACTGTAGATTCAGAATATTATCTGTTTGAAACCTCTAATTCAGAAGAGAGCTTAGAGTATATTCAATTAGAAGAAAATATGTCTGAGTGGTACGTTGTGACAAATTCAGCAATTACCTGGATTAACACTACAGTAGATGGTGCACCACAAGGAAGTTTGCTCAAACTAGATGCATCTGGAGTTAACTGGTACCATACACCCTCATTAGGTCAAGAGGATAAAGATTTCAATTGTAAAGAATTCGCACCAGATTACGTTGGTTTAATAGAAACATGTAGAATGGGGGCCTTTCATGAAATTAATTTAGATGAACAAAATGACATGATAGGTCTTGTATCGTTAGATCTGCCAATTGGAGGGCTTGGATCCATTCAGGCGGATGATTTAGATGAGGCTAATCAGACTGCTAAGAAAATTGTCGATGATGAAGTTAATACAATAACTTGGAAATTAACTATTACTGATTCTGATGGGAATATAACCTCTTCACAAGGTATAGAAATAACTAGTACTATCACAACACATGAATTAATCTCTGTAAATGAATTCAAACTGGATCCTATTCAAGAATCGATTTACAGTTTAGCTACACTTGTTGGTTGTTTCACACTTCTACTAGTATTACCAATGATTGCATATGTTTCTGCATTATATAAAGAAAAAAGAGACGAGGAAGCAAGAGTCAGCACCCCCGAATGGCAAGAACCTCAAGACGAATAATCATTAGTTTCTACAATGACTGCTAAATTTAAGTTAATAAAATTAGTTAGCGATACTTCTAGCCGTTCAGATACAGGGGCTATTCTTTCATGAAAAGTATTGTCCATAATGTTACAAATCTCATCAAATGTCCTTGAGCCGTCAATTAGTTCCCAGAATAATGAATTCATATCATCCAGCGGTCTTTCTAATATTTTTGGAGCTCGAAATAATTTAACTAATACTTTTTCAATTAAACTAAATTTTTTATCTATTATGATTACTACCTTTTTCCCAGTGACACCAGGGATGTCAGGATGCTTCCCTACAGGGTTCTTTGTATACCATTCAACTGGTAAACGAATTGGATAACTATTACCTTTTATCATAAATTCACCCAATATAATAGTGATATTACAGATGCTGAACCTAATAAAGCAAAGAATAACGTGTGAGGTTTGGATTTAATAATATTTTTTGACCACCATGTAGCTACACCAGAGGCTGAAATAAGGAATAGTAACAATTCAGAACCCGGAGGTAATATTTCCAAAATAATCACTCTGAGAGTCTTAACTTACTGGTGTGAAGAATAAGGCTATTGACAAATTTTTCTACCCGGGTATTCAGATCTTCATCAATGATTTTCCCCTCGTCATCAAAAGCACTTTTGATTTTTGCAACTACTAACTGTTCTGGTATAGAAATTCCGTGAATCCACCTAGCTACGAGCCTCATGTGATTCAGAGTTGTAGTGTTAGCCTGACCGCCTAATGTACTAATAAATCCAAATATTTTACCTGTTGTTTGATCGAAAGATAGCCAATCCAAGGAGTTTTTCATAACTCCACTCATTGTACCATGATATTCAGGACTGGAAAGAACAAAAGCATCAGCAGATTCTGCCATTTCTTTATACATTTTAACATTAGGATGACTCCAACATCCATCTTCTCCAACAAAAGGCAATGGGTTAGCGGCATTATCCCAAACTATCCATTCAATTCCCTTCTCTTTAAGGAGTTTAGAAACTATCTCTAACATTCTTCCATTAGCGGAATCTAAACCATAAGTTCCACAAATCCCCATCACTCTAAGTTGCCGTGCCATATATGCCGGAATATGTATGTGACTTCAATCCATGGCCTAAACAGAGACATATACTGCCAATGCTTAACTCAAAGAAGTACATGCGAGTTATATGTCTGATTTTGGGTTGAGGGCGTTACTCCATGATGCTGAAGTATCTGCAAACAATGGAAAGCACCTAAAATCAGTTAGTTTGTACTTAAAGGCTACAGAAATAGATCATAATTGTACAGCAGCATGGTACGGCTTAGGAGTAATTAATGCAAAATTGGGGAATTTAGAAGAATCAATAAAATCTTTTGAGCAGGCACATAGAATTAATCCTGATTATGCACCAATTAATGCTAATTTAGCAATATTATTACAACAACTTGATCCTGAGAGAGCATCTAATTTCGCTCAAATAGCTATTGGGATCATAGGGGAAAATCAGGAGTTAGTAAGAATTTCAAAATTAAGTAAGGATAAAGAAATACAATTATTTGACAATTCACATATCTATATCGATAATATTGAAGAAAATGTATCATCCGAACAAGAAAATGAAAAAACATATCCACATTCAGAAAATAATGAACAGGGTTCACCGATTGAAGAAGATAATGGCGAGGAACAAGATGATGGAAATTTAAATGATTTTGTTAATAGTAAAACGGCAAGGAAATCTCGAGCCATGAAAATGAGTGGGAAAGGAGATCATGCAGCTGCAGTCAATGAATGGAAAGAATTACTGAAAAAAGATAACTCAGATATTGATGCATGGAGGGGATTAGCAGATGCTCTTTCACAGGCCGGGTATGTCGAAAGAGCTGATCAATGTATGCAGAGAATGCAAGAATTGATTGAAATAAAAGAAAATAATATCAAAGTAGATGAGCAAGAAGAACTAGAAAACTTAGTTGAAGCTGCTAAAGAAGTTAAAGAAAAAATAATTATAGATAATGAAAAAGAAAAAGTTAATGTCAATGTATCGATTGAATGGTTCAATAAAGGGATTGTTTTACTGGCTGAAAATAATGCTGCTGAAGCACTAAATTGTTTCAATAAAGCACTCTCTGATGCACCGAGAGAGGAAATTGAACTCAGAGTTAGAACTCATAATGGTAAAGGGCACGCACTCTACCTGCTGGAAGAATTCCCTGAAAGTATACAAGAGTATCATGCTGCAGTAGTTTTAGATCCAAATTCAGTAACAGGACGAACACTATACAACATGGGTTCATCGTATGCCGCTATAGAACTATATGCTGATGCAGTAAAATGCTTTGAACAAGCTAAAAATAGAGGTTTGGATAAAGAAGATTTGAAATTATGTAAAACTCAAATCAATAGGTGTAAACTGATAATAAAGGAACAAAATAAATTTAATTAATCGATTTACTAATTCCAATTGGTACCGATTTACTGGTAGGAGTATTACTTCGATCAGCAACACTTTCAAGAGGTATAAGAACATTTGACTCAGGGAAATAGGTTGCCACATTACCCTTAGGTATGTCGTAGGAAACAACATACCAGCTTGGAGACATCACAGGTCCTGTTTCTCTATTAGAACTAAGATCTACTAAATCACCTTCATTGAGATCATTCTCTAAAATATCTTCACTATTCATCAGAACAACCCTACGTCCATTTTTGATCCCTCGGTACCTATCATCTAAACCATAAATTGTCGTATTATACTGATCGTGAGAACGAATTGTCATCATCATGAATTGTTCGTCATTAGTTACGCATGAAATATCGTGAGTAAAGAAATTAGCAAGAGCATTTTTTGTTTTGAAAGTACGACTATCTCGAGGAGGATTTGGTAAATAAAATCCAGATTTAGACCTGACTCTTTCGTTATAGTTTTCGAATTCAGGTATTGTTTTTTCGATTAAATCACGTATTAGATCATAATCTTCTGAAAGGTTCTGCCAAGCAATTCCACTCCTCTCCAATCTTGTTTCTAGAGCACCACCAATTCCAGATACAATTGATGGTTCAGATATTAAATGTAAACTCGCAGGTTTGGACTGACCCTTAGATGAGTGAACTACACCCATCGAATTTTCCACAGTGACAAATTGCCTCCCAACGAGTGAATTATCTATTTCTGTTCGCCCTAAGCAAGGCAAAATCAAGCCCGTTTTACCTGTAATTAAATGAGAACGATTAGGTTTTGTAGAAATATGAACCGTCAGATCACATTTACTGATAGCATTTGAAGTTCTATTGGTATCAGACATAGCAGAAACAAAGTTACCTCCCATCGCTAAGAATACTTTCGCTGCACCTGATTCCATAGCCTTAACTGCTTCAACAGAATCATAACCATGTTCTTCTGGAGATATAATACCTGTTGCTTTGTCAAGATTTTGTATGAATGAGGGAGATGGTTTGTGATTAATACCAACGGTTCTATCACCTTGTACATTTGAATGACCTCTTACAGGACAAACTCCTGCACCTGGCCTACCAATATTACCACCTAGAAGTAGAAAATTAACAATCTCTTGGATAGTTGCAACTGAATTTTTATGTTGAGTTATCCCCATTGCCCAGCAAACAATAGTGGATTTGGAATTAGAAATTTTCTGAGAGACTTCGATAATCTCCTCTGAACTGAGACCAGTGACTTCAGAAAGATTTCCTATATCTGAATTTAATACTAATTCTTTATATTCATCAAAACCATTAGTATATTCATTGATAAATTCCTTATCAATACTATCTGATTCTATTATATATTTGGAAAATGCTCTAAACAATGCTTGATCTGAATTGATTTTTATTTTCAAATGTTTATCAGCTATAGAAGAGCCTAAACCAAACATTTCTATAGGATTTTGAGGATGCTTAAATCTCTTCATGCCCGTTTCGATTAATGGATTGATACTTATGACAGACGCACCATTTTTACGTGCATCTCTCAATGCTGTCAGCATCCTAGGATGATTAGTTCCAGGATTTTGTCCTACAACAATGATTAATTCTGCAGAATTGAAATCATCTAGTGTCACAGTACCCTTACCAATACCTATGGACTCACCGAGGGCAACACCTGATGATTCATGACACATGTTTGAGCAATCAGGTAAATTATTTGTACCAAATCGCCGTGCTAATAGTTGCCAAAGAAAGGCTGCTTCATTACTGGTCCTTCCAGAGGTGTAGAATATTGCTTCATTAGGATTATCTAATGATATCAAATTATCAGCTATCAGGTCAAATGAATCATTCCATGATATAGGTTGATAGTATTCTTCATTGGGAGACAGAATCATTGGTTGAGTAATTCGACCTTGTGAATTCAACCAATGATCAGACTTCTGAGATAATTCTGCGACACTCCATTTAGACCAAAAATTAGCATCTGCTCGACTCCTAGTCCCTTCATCTGCTACTGCTTTCGCGCCATTTTCACAAAATTCGGCAAATGAACGATGATTATCGGGGTCGGGCCAAGCACAACCAGGGCAATCAAATCCGTCGAAATCATTAACTTTTGTTAATTTCTTTATAGAAGCAATTAATCCCATATTTCCTAATCCATATTTAGCGGTAGAAATTAAAGCAGGAATGCCTGCAGCTGAGTTTTTTGGCTTAGATAATCGTGGAGGTTCTGATTCAAGTGGAGTAAGAGCTTTAATTTTCTTATCCATAATTCCACCTTTAATGTAATCAGTAATGGCTGATCCTACCCCTACCAGAATATACAGTCATATTATTATTTTTAGCAAACCCAACTAATGTCAAGCCATGTTCGAGTGCAATATCTATCGCCAGACTACTAGGTGCACCTATAGCGACAAGAACTGGAATCCCTGCTCTGCGAGCTTTGTGGACTAGTTCGAAAGACAATCTGCCAGAAAAAAGTATGAAACTGTCGGCAAATAATTGTGGAGATTCACACAAAATAGAACCTACAAGTTTATCCATTGCATTATGCCTTCCTATGTCTTCAGCAATAAATAATAATTCCCCATTAATATTGAATAAACCACTAGCATGAGCACCTCCTGTATTTTGGAATAAAAACTGACTTTTTCTTAAATCATCTAAGCATTTATTGATTACAGACGATTTAATTATAATGTTATCAGACAACTCAGGACCATGAATATGGAGAAGATTAGAAATTGAATCTTTTCCACATACACCACATGATGAAGTTGAGGATATTCTTCTTTGAAAATCAGATATGTCTTTTTCAATAAGACTTGGTATTGTTACTAATACGTCATCATCAATAATACTAAAATCACTTATTTGATTGAAATTATCTATTATTCCCTCGGAAAATAATAAACCAATCACTAGTTCTTTATCCATGCCAGGAGTTCTCATTGTCATCCCCAGAGAAAAGATATACTCTGAACCATCAGTAATTGAAATTGATAATGCGGACTCTTGGCATACGGTGTCCACACCTTTCTTTATTCCCTCGGAACTATACCAATTAGCAGGTACTTCGCTAATCCCAACCATGACACTGCGAGATGTGCTTATCTTATCTTACCATAGGTTGCCATGTATAACTACACGATTGTTCATATAGCCCTACTAAGTCAAGAGTTCATGGGAATATTAGGCGGAGGTGGTTTCTCCCTACCAGTAATAACACAAACAGAAGTTGTTGATGTTAAAATTACAGTAACTGATTCAGCCTTGAAACAAATGAAAAACACTATCAAGGGCGAAGAAGATACTCATTGTTTAGTTGTAAGCGCTCAATCAGGGGGCTGTTCAGGATACTTATATGACATGAAAATAATGGAAAAGCCTGATCTAGAAAATTTTCAAATTCAAGATTTTGAAGGTGTGAAGGTCTATATCCATGATAATGATAGTATATTGCTCAATGGAATTGAGTTAGACTTCAAAGATACTTTGATGGGTGGAGGGTTTAATATTACTAATCCTAATGCTTCGAGAGCATGTGGTTGTGGACAATCCTTTGGTTGAGGGATATAGTTGCAACCTGAAGATATAATATCTAGTTATTTTATTCATGATTGTAGTGTAACAGTTATCGAAGGGAAAGACTCAATCACCCATTTAAATCGAATAATTACTTCAGACATTAGAGAAATTAAAAACTTAGATTATCATCAAAGCTTAATTTGTGACGCGAACGGAAAAATAATAGATGCAATTGAAATTAGTAGTATCTCTAATCAACTCCTCATATTAGGAATCTCAAATAATTCTAAAACTACTAGGGATCTAATCGTTTCAGGCATACACTGGAATGAAGAAGTGAAAATGATGAATGGTGATGGAGCTCTGTCTATCCTCTCGATTTATTCTAGTAATTTAGAACAAATTCAAAAAATATTAGGAGAAAATTCAGTAAATGAAGAATATAATATTTGGAAAGAATACAATGATTATTATACGCTTCAAATTAAATTGATAAATGATGTGCAAGTTAATATATTGATACAAACTAATAAAATCCCAGATTTCATAGATAAAATAGAAAAAAAAGGAGTTTTATGTTCGAGCATAGACTCTTGGAATAATCACAGAATAGAAAATGGAATATTTTCTGATGAAGAGTATGCACACAAACCCATACCATCTGAATTAGGGTTAGACGACATTGTAAATTTGAAAAAAGGTTGCTATCCTGGCCAAGAAATTCATGCTAGACTGGAAAGTAGAGGTAAAGTCACTAAGGAAATTATGAGATATACTACGGATGTTCAATTACAACCTGGAGTTTACAAATCAAATTTAGGTAGAAAAGTCAGAGTAACATCTTCTTCTAAAAATATAGGCTTTGCAGTTGTAAGCGTCAAGGAGAGTAATGAAATTATTCTAGATGGGAATATTTCATTACTAACAGAAAAAATATGACTAATTAAAGTCACTTGATTCGAAATCTTCGCCTCTTTTGACCCAATCATCTAAAGACATTAGTGGGGAAATCTTCAGATCGCCCAAGTGTTGAGTGAAAAGATACAAGGTCGGAGAATGCTCTTCAACAACTTGTAATTGAAACTTTAACTTTACAGATTTACCTCTATTCCTGAAGAATGTCACTTCAATCATTAAACCAATAATAGTCGCTGTGTATAAAACTAATAATATAGCCAAAGAAAATATAATTGGATCGGCAAATAATGTATCTTCACGAATCCCTTTGTACGAGAATGTTAATTGTCTGACTAAAAAGAATATTAGGCCAGCCCCCACCCATGGTGCCATCCATGTTTCTACTAATGTATCCATTGGAATAACCCTCCTTCTAGGAAGATCTGCAAATGAAAGTGCGCTAGCAGTGGCTGCTCGAATAACAGAAATAAATGAAACCAATATGATATACAATAATGAGGATAAAAGAATAGTGTTCTGAATACTAAAACCAGCTAGCCAATGTAAATTCATTATTAAAAGATAAGAAAAAAGACCTAAGAACACAGTTATTGGCATACGGTGTATTGATGTTAAAATTCTATCTGAAGTTTTTATTCCAATATCTAATCTCGGTATTCCAATAATCTCCCATCGATTAATTTTTTTAACAGTACTAGTAATTTTCAATAATAGTTTTTTTTCTATTAATATCCATTCAAAGATCTTCAATGGGAACCATGCAAAAAGACCAATTATGACTGAGAACGGAAACAGTATAGGCCAAGCTATTAGTGCTGGAAATAAAATGAAATGCGTGATCCCTAGGGGATTCAATAAATCAGATTCAATACGTGCTTGTCTATCTGGATCAAGATATACTCTTCTTGCTTCGGCATCTAATTCAGAACGATAGCGACTTAATGGTATTCCTGAATCTAAAACTACTCTGACTTTTTCTCTATAATGTTCATGCTCTGGCTCCATTCCTGTCCACCATTTCCACGCAAAGGATAGAGGGATAGCAAGGAATAATGGCGAAATCAGTACCAAGACTGCTACGAATGTGGACTCAAGTCCTGCAACCATAGCCGTCCCAAAACCAATCCTTCAATAAAGAAATGGTGAATAAATAATAAAAATTGGCAATTGAGTACTAAAATAACAAAAATGAAATGATTAATATTCATTTCAATACAAGAATTCGTAAACAGTCATTAATATGCTAAACTATATTCAGACGTAATATGAGTAGAGTTTGCAATATAGATGCCAAAGGACAAGTAGTTCGTTTAATTACAGGAGTTATTGCTGTATCTGTTGGGTTAGTTATGGCTTTGCTAATAACTCAAAACATGCTTTCCTCAGAGGTTTATTGGATTCCAGTAATAGGAAGTATTGCTGGAGGCATGTTTGCTATGTGGGAAGCAAGAACCGGTTGGTGTGTTGTACGAGCAATGGGTATTAGAACACCAATGTAACATCGATATTACTAATACTAACTTAAACAGTCGCACCTCGACCAAGATATAGAATTACTATGGGTGGAACAAATAGTGATATATTCTCTGAAATATTTGCAGCAATATTTGGTGCTATATTTGACCAATTAGATAAAAAGAACTGGTGGATTAACTGGGTTAAACCAATTTTGTATTATGGTTCAATAATTATTCCATTCGCTTATTTATTAGGTTGGCAACAAGGATATTTTAACTAACCTACATTGTAAATAAGAAATAATAAGAAATAATTAATGCGGGAATTGCACTGTATAATGTAGCAATTATAGCCATTTTTGGCGTTAAAGCGATAGCAGGGAACAAAGCATCACCATCATTTGATATAGCATTTCCAATTAATGCAGCAAAGGGAATTATTCCATTAAGATACAAGGTTGTAACTAATATTTGAGGCCCGCAACCAGGAATAAATCCAATTAATATAGCTAATAATGGAATAAATATCAATGCTGACTCTGACAATACAGCTAAATCAAGACCCAAAAATGAATTAGCATATTCATAGGCTAAATAAGCAGAAATAACCCATGCAGTGACAAAAGAGGATTCTTCAGTTGAACGTGTAAATGGATGATCACTACCAACTGTTACCGCATTAACCGGTGATGAGGCCCAAATAATAACTGAAAGAATCGCCCCAGTTAGACCAATCAATAGCACTGGATCACCTAAGGCATAGATATCTACTTGCATGAGTTGCATTGTACCGATTACTAGACCTGGAATCGCAATTACCATGTAGATTTTATCTCTAATCCGAAGCTTACCAATTTCTTTCAATTCGAGACTCTGCACCTCAGTATTGTAAAGTTCCCCCCGATGGAATCTATCCACTAACCATCCACAAACTACAGCTGCAAAGAAAGAAATTAGTATTACCTTGACATAAGTGGCAGGCGCTTTAGCTAATAGAAGGAAAGCTGCATCTCCCATAGTGCTAATCAATGCTGCAACCATTGCTCCTAATGTGATATTACCTCGAGCAAATGCAGTGATTGCAACTACTGCACCACCGCAACCAGGGAGTGCGCCCAATAAACTCGCAGTAGGTACTTGCCAAACTCCACCTCTTTCCATGAGAGCACCAACATCAATTTTAAGAAAATGCTCTAAACCAAAGAAAAATAATAATGTTGCTGCTACAAAAACTGTGACCTGAGTATATGCATCAAATATAGAAAGACGAGTGATTTCACCTAACTCACCGGGATATATAATTGCGATAATTAAAAGTCCTACAGCAATAACTCTGCGATATCTTTTAGTTAACAAATCAACTAATTCATTAGAACTACCATCAGCACCAGATGGTTTATTAGAATTGGGAATATTAAACAAATTATCAGTCCTCAAAAGATATTTTTACTAGACTAGCTATAGAGGAAGATATTCTTATTTTCCTATTATTAATACTAACATTGATTCCACCATCGAAATCATCTCTTGAGAGGATTTTTAGTTGAATACCAGGATGAATGCCATTTTTCTCCAACCATGAAAGAACATTGGAATCATCATCTGGAACCTGCATTACAGTCAAAGACATATTCAAAGGTGAATCCGAAAGAGGTAAGTCTGTCTCATTGTATAATTCACCATTAGGCCCTGGAATTGGATGCCCATGTGGATCACGTTTAGGATTACCAAGATAATCTGCTATCGCATTCTCAAGATTCTTAGAAAGTGCATGTTCAAGCTTCTCAGCTTCATCATGTAATTGCTCACGACCGAGTCCCAACGTCTGAGACAAAAATGTCTCTAATAATCGATGTCTCCGTACTACTGATAGAGCCTCTAATTCTCCTTTTTTAGTTAAAGATGCACCTCTGTAAGGTATATGGTCTACTAATCCTCTTTCAGTCAGTCTTTGTATCATTTTCGTTGCTGATGCGGGAGTAACATCTAGGTTATCAGCAAGTTCCTGTGTACCTACATTTTTAGGACCAAGTTTCCAAAGAGACTTCAGATAGTCCTCGATTGCGACTGAGTACACATGCTTGGTTTAGCCATGACTAATATAAAGTTTAGCCAAGGCTAAATTCAAATTAAAAATTATCTAATGACAATCCTAATTACCCTTACTCAAATTAGCATTACTTTCTTTGAATCGTATTAGATTTTCTTTTCGACTTTCTTTTCTGTTCACTATTGGATTAGGATAGTCTTGACCTATAATACAGTTTGAACTTCTTTGTATTTCTAAGGAAGCCAGATGAGGTTCAAAGATATACTTTGAAGGAAAAGAAATTAATTCAGGCACCCAATAACGTATGAAATCTGCATCTACAGTTTCAGCATTAAGGCTGGATTTAGAATCAGGACATGGATTATAAACGCGATAATAGGGCATGGAAAAAGGAGCCACTCCAGCTAGCCAAAGCCAATTACCATTATTTAGTGCCCAATCAGAATCAATTAACTTTCTATCAAAAATATCTCTACCTATTTTCCAATTCTGCCAAAGTTGTCCCCTAGTTAAGAAACAAGAAACTGCATGTCTGCCTAGGTGGTGCATCCATCCCGTAGATTCGAGTTGTCGCATCATTGCATCGATGTAAGGGAAGCCAGTCATCCCTAATTCCCATGCTGTAATTTTATCAATATCATATTCTCCCCAATCTATTGGTTTACAGTTAGAATTATTTTGGTCATCATCCCAGTTTTCGACAGATCTTGAAAGAAGATAGAACATTTCTCTGAACATAAGTTGCCCAAGTAGTGACTCTGGTGGCTTTGTATGGCTGGAATTGAAATTAGCCTTTCGACATTCATTCCATAACAGCCTAACGGAAAGACATCCGTTGCTAATATATGGTGAAAGACCTGTAGTACTAGGCTCTAAAGGATTACCTTGCTCATTTGTAGAAACTGAGTGTGGCTTACTAAAATCATTAACAAAATTATGCGAATCAGAAACCTTCCTCTTCAGTCTAACCAGAGCTTCATTTTCGCCACCTAAGAAATAATGCGTACCTGTTTCTAAATTCGAATCTATTTTCATTGCTTCTTGCTGTAAATCAGTAAAAGGAATATAATATTTCGACAAAATATCGTTGTTTGCTAAAGATTGCATCACATTAATATTAGGTTTAATCTGCTTTGGAGGAGCAAGTGATTCTCCAACAAGGTATCCATCTGGGTCTGTCTCAAGATTATTTGCGAATATCTTATCAATGTCCTTCAATGATTTTGGATTAATAAAATCCTCAGATCGTATCACTTTTTCAATGTCCAGGATAGTGCTAACTGCGGGGAATACCTTTGTTTGAATACTTGAATCAGATAAGAGAAGTTGTATTTCATCCATACTCTTGAGACCCTCGGGTTCTGAGCAAAAATCACATAATAACCATGTTATTTCTGTATCCAACATTTCGAATATTGATTTAAAAATCTCTACAGCATTACCAGAAAAAATAAGAATTCCAGATTGCAATTTTTCTTCTAAATTCCGATTTAAGCCTAATATCGACTCATAAAGGAACTTTTTCCTGTTAACTGTCGGACTATGGTTACTTTGATTGACCCATTTATCATCTAATATGTAGATTGGAATAATTGTATCGATTCCATCACAATCGGACGCCCAACTCAGTACAGGGTTATCATGCAGCCTCAGTATATTCCGAAACCAAACAATAGCCGTACTCATGTATTAAATCCATTTCCACATGGCTTTTAATATTCTGTATTAAAATTAATGGCCATGTTCAATCAAACCAGAAATATCCATAGCAAATAATATCAAAGTCAGTATTATTGCACCTAATAAGACATTAAGCATTGCTTTCTTACCTGTTTCCGGATTATGGATATCAGGAAGAGTATCTACTGTTGCGACATAAAGGAAGGTACCTGCAGAGAATAGCATAGTCAAACCGATAATATGAGTTTCTAAATCTTCAAGAGCATAGAATGCAAGTAGAATCATTACAGGAGTAGCTAGTGAAAATATCAATACGTCACGAATAGAATCATTACGATATTCTCTCTCATGCATAGAAAATACTCCAAGACTGAAAGCAGCAGGACCCTTATGTATCAATACTGCAAGAGCTACAGCAGCAGTCACAGTTACACTGCCAGATGCTGCTGCTGCCCCAATCGCAATACCATCAGTTGCCGCGTGAAGCGTTAGTCCGAATAGTAAAAGCCATCCCGATGAACTATGATGTATATGTCCATGATTATGCTCAAGGTCATGATCATGATGCTCTTCATGAACTGCATGCCCTATACCAGACCCTTCAAGGATAAGCATGAGCAAGAAACCACCAAGTATTGCTCCCCCTAATAGTAAGCCACTAGTATGTTCATCTTCTTCCTCATGAATTTCATCATGAGAATGGCTGGTGATTAATTCTTCAATTTCTTCCAATCCTACTGTGGCATTAATTTCACCATCTTCTACTTCTTCTACTACGTGAAGTACTGATTCCGAGAGTAATTCATCAGTAAGATCTTCATCACTATGAGTGGATTCCTCTTCAGAATGTGCATCATGACCTCCAGCTAATTCTTCGATTTCTTCTATCGCCTGAGATGCATTAATATCTCCATGATCGACTTCTAACATCACCAGAGCTATGGAACCGGCTAATCCATCTTCATCGCCATGAGAATCGTGTTCATCATTAGTAGCAAGTTCGAAACCTTCTGGAATCACAACTAACGCTGCAGATGCAAGGATTATCCCCGCTGCGATTCCTGTCATTATCTTTAATTTGTTTGCATCTTCCTTTATTTTTGATAAAACCGGTATTAAACCACAGATAAGAGCGACCATTAAAGTTAGTGCAACATACATTAGCGGGAGTTCTGCCATACCCTTCCGGTAATTAATAAGTATTTAAGAAATGTTATTAATTGTTACTAACAATTCAACAAATATTATTAATTCGATGACAATGCGAGTATCATGAGTCGAATACTCTCATTTAGTACTGACAAACAATTCGCCGAGCAATTAGAAGATCTAGTGAAGAAAAGCGGGTATAATAATCGTAGTATGTTTCTCAGAGACGCCAGTATTCATTTTTGTGATGCAATGACTAGGGGAGATATATATTCAATGGTTGATACAATTGAAGTTGAGGGGACAATGGTTATCTATTACCAGCATAGTGTTGAAAATAAACTTCTGGAATTAAGGCATTCTCATTCAATCGAAATTTCATCTTACAGCCATAATTGCTTAGTTTCGAGTCATACTTGCGTAGATACTATGCAAATTAAAGGAACAGCATTATTAATTCGTGAAGCGATACAAAAATTGCAAAATACAAATGATATAGATAGGGTTGAATTTATTGCAGCACCAGTAAGAGAAGAAGGTTGTTGCTAAAATTACTCACTTCACTCTTCCATATATTTTGCAATGATTTCTGAAAGTTTAATTGAACCGAAATTATGACTGTCCTCACTTGCATTAGGGTCAGGATTATCGCCAACAAGAAATCAAGAGTAAAGAGGTATAATGATTATATCTATTCCTCGTTGCGATGGAAAATATGAGTAAACTAAAAAGTACTATATTGATTATTATTATGTTAGCATCGGTTCTTGCAGGATGCACCTCCACTGATACATCGGATTTAGACCAACAGATAGTTGATTTACAGCAATCAAATGATAATTTAACCGCTGAATTAGAATCATCTAACGAAAATATCGCCTTGATGAGTAGTATTACATTAGATCTACAAGAAGCGCTATCTGACGCAAATATCTCGTTATCCGAATTAAATATTCAATTATCTGATAAAGAAGTAGTAATGATATCTTTGACTTTACAAAGAGATACTTTACAAAATGATTTGGATGCGGCTATTGAATCAAATTCATCTATGATTTCATCACTAGAATCTCAATTAGAAATATTAAATCTGGAAATTTCACTATTATCCTCTGATATTTCAGAACTAAATATCCAATTAGAATCTGAACAAGTAGTAATTTCAGATCTCACTAACTCATTGAATGCACTATCTGATTCTGTAACTAAATTGACATACCAACTCTTTACTGACACTCAAGGTTGTTCAATAAACAATCCAACTCCTAAAATGAAGATTGGTTTTGATGATGGCTCAGGGCCTGGTTCAGCTGATGATGGGATATTGCAAGGCTCGGAAGTTTCCATGATTTTTGGCGCATGTTCTGAAGAAACAGGGCAAGTTGCCAATATCGGTTCATCATCTAATCCAGGAATTTCAAAAATGGTTGAGATGGGGGATAATCTATACTTTACTGCTGATGATGGAATACATGGTAATGAACTATGGAAAACAGATGGAACTGTCGGAGGTACTTCGATGGTAGTCGATTTGTCACCACCAATGTGCTCTACCTGTCAGAATATGGATTCAGATATTGTGGAATTAGTGGCTGGAGATTCAAAATTATTCTTTAGTAGTACAGTACAAAGTGCAGGCGTGCCTGATTTTGTAAGAGAGTTATTTGTTAGTGACGGTACTGCTTCTGGTACTCAATTAGTAATGGATATTTTTGATTGTCCATTAAGTTCTGGGGAAATAACATTTAATTATGAAGGAGTCAATTCTCTACTAGTCTTGCCAGGCTCAAGTTTTGGTACTGCTGGACAAGATCGTGTTGTCTTTTCTGCATTCCATTGTTCATTAACAAATTATGTTTGTTTTGGTGAAGAACCATGGATATCTGATGGAACATTAGCCGGAACTAGAGAAATGGCAAATATTCGAATCGGAGATACTCCAATGAATACACAAGATGGACAAGGAGTACTAATTGATGATGTAGGTAGCCAGCCGAGAAGCTTTTTCCAATCAGGTGACAAGGTTTATTTTACCGCTGACGATAATAATTCAGGCAGAGAACTTTGGAAAATTGATACTTCACGTGCTAGTTCAGGTGCGACATTAGTAAAGGATATAAATTCAGGATCAGATGATAGTATTGATTTAGAAACTGTAACTGAATTCGTTAAAATGAATGAAAATATATTTTTTACAGCAGATAATGGCAACAATGGTATTGAATTATGGAAAACAAATGGTTTCGGATTAGGGACGACTATGGTTAAAGATATTAATTCAGGTTTTAATAATAGTAATCCTACTGAACTTACTTTAGTTGATAATGTATTATACTTCACTGCTTATGATAGTACAACTGCAGCAACTGAACTATTTCAGAGTGATGGGACAAATATGGGGACCATCATTCTAAACTCAGCCATCAGTAATCCTGAATGGCTCACAGCTGTTGAGAATACGCTATTCTTCTCAGCATATAATGATTTAACGGGAGTTAATTGTCTATGGAATAGTGATGGTACAAGCTCTGGGACAGGGTTTGTTGATATCACCGTGAATCCACAACAAATTATTTCTTCTGATGATTTAATTTATTTCACACATGGGAATCAACTATTATCACATGATGGCATTACAAGTATTGTTGACTCAGGACCAGCAATAGAAAATCTAGTTTTATTGGGCGATGTACTATTCTATACTCATAACAATTATCTGTATTATCATTCATCAAATCATGGTGAATTCATTACAATATAAATATAATTTAAATATTTTATTACAATAATTAGAATTAGTCATCTTTTCTATTCCTTATTGAGTCTTAAGACTCTAGGCAATATTATTGCAGTTAAAAATCCAATCAATATAATAGAAATTAGTAATATATCATTTAACATATCAGCAGTATCCTGGTAGCGAGAAATATTAGGAAATGAATCTGTGTTATCTCCAACGCCATCGCCATCTGAATCTAACCAGTCTCTGGAATCTAATGGAAAAATATCAACATTGTCAGAATAACCATCAGAATCAGTATCTGAATTTTTTGAGTCTGTTCCAATCTGAATCTCAGTAATATCAGATAATAAATCATTATCATCGTCAATATCTTCATTATCCCCTAAGCCATCATTATCAAAATCTGACCATTCTGTAGGATCGAGAGAGAAAATATCAATTTCATCAGGCCATCCATCATCATCATCATCAATATCGATTGCATTACATACACCATCACCAATTATTACATCAGGCATATCGTCATCAGTTCCATAGATTCCATCAGCACCTGGGCTTGTTTCGGTATCAATAGGCATGACATTAGCATTTCTTGCATCACCCATACCACCTGCATTAGCACAGATAACTTCTGTAACATCTAACCAACCGTCGCCATCGTCGTCAAGATCACTGTTATCACCATATCCGTCACCATCAAGGTCGAGTTGTTCGCTTGGATCCATTGGGAAAGCATCGTCAAGATCGATTATTCCGTCGTTATCGTCATCACTATCAGTAGCATCGCAATCATTGTCACCATCATTATCTGCTGGAACTGAAAATGCATCCATTGGGTCAGAACCACAGTTTGGCTCGATTGAATCTAACCATCCGTCACCGTCATCGTCTGTGTCAACTATGTCACAGACCATGTCACCATCGAAATCATCTGGTACTGAAGTTGAATTACGCCCATCACTTTCACAAGCTAATTCTTCTGCATCAGTCCATGAATCACCGTCATCATTCAGATCAGCGTTGTCTCCAATACTGTCACCATCGAAATCTGCCCATTCATTTGGATTTTTAGGGAACATATCGTCAAAATTATCATATCCATCGCCATCTTCATCAAGAACAGGATCGATTCTAACAACTTCGTTTCTTCCATGATCAACATAGTACAAGTGACCTTCAGGACCGATTTCAATACCCATTATGGAAGATGCTGAGGTGATGATTGTGTCTACTTCAACAGCACTTTTCCCATCTGTGCTCAGCTTGTAAGAAACGATGCTATTATTTCCATTCAGTGACACAAATAATTGATCTCCATCAAGAGCGATCCCCGAGGGGCTGCTCATCCCTCCATCGAGTACCCCCCATTCTACTTCTGTAATACGTGAATATTCAGAAAGGGTTTCCAGCCTAGAAGGGTCATCCATTATGTCTTGAGTTTGGTAGGTTGTATCATCAGTATTCACCCAGATAACACGATTTGCACCTGCATCTGAAATGTAAAGAATACCTGTTTCCTTGTCGAGAACCATGTGTCCCGGAATCCCATAGGAATGAGTTAATTGAATATCGGAATACCTTCGAACTACACCATCTGAGTGGTAATGCCCTCCAGTATCATGGTCGGACATGAAATCATACATTACAAGTTCTCCATAGTATCCATCATTATACCAATATACGTTATCATAGTCATGAGCGATTCCTACACCAAAAGGAGATTCATGAAGCATGTCTATATGACTTCCCAGAAGTCCATCTTCATTATTTTGATTCTCAACAGCAAAATGGTCAAGAGATGAGGGCCATAGTGCAGGCCCCATGAAATTATTCGGAGAACCCTGTCCATTGTATGTGTTTCGTGATTCTTGAGCAGAACCCCATTGCCAGTCAAACTCTGGATGATAAGAACCAAATGAAATAGCACTTACTTCTTCCAAGAAATGGTTTCGATTCACGTCCAGTCGAGTTTCTGAATTCTGGTTTTCTAATCCTGTATTATGGACTATTGTCATACTGTCAGTAGCCTTATTTGCTATCCACAGCTCATTAGATCTTCCGGGATGGAACTCCAAATCTGTAGGATTAGACAAACTGTCTGTTGAATCAGCGATTACTACCTCTTCGAAACTGTAACCAAATTGTGGTACATATGCTGCTTCGGAAGCACCTACTGCACCAGATGGCAGATAAAGTATTAAAATTGCTATCAATAGTACAGTGACTCGTTTATTTGCCATATATTTTGTTTTTTTCCAATTACTTAAGATATGTTCCATTAGATGTTTACCAGATAGTAGACATGTAATATTCTAAAATTTCATATAACTATATGATAAAGTCCAACGTTGATTACATTACTATCCTTATTATGAATATTAATTGAAAATGAATTATCGAGTTTTGATATGTTCCTCGTACCATTGATAGCAAGGGATTTGCCAGCATATCGTGCACAGCGCTAGAGGTAATGCAACGCCCTGATAATAATATATCGGATCTTCAGTGAATAGATAGAGGAAACTCAAAACTAGTGGTTGATTAACTATCCATCCAAATAATGGGCGCAGAGCGACCTTGGATGCGAGGTACATAACGGGCGGGCCCAAACATTGTAGTTAAGATGTTTACTCTACAATCAAGACCTTTTCTAATTCATTAGGTTCATGAGCCCAAACTCGATGGAACACCATGGTAGATGAGATTACGAACCGACTTGATGGATGTACATCTCCATATCTACTCCAGCACTCCTCCAATCCAGTTTATTGGCAACCATGGGATCAGAAAGCTATCGAACTGGCTAAGAAACTAGATCGACCCCTACTCATATCCATCGGGTACGCAGCCTGTCATTGGTGTCACGTCATGGAGCATGAATCATTCAATGACGAGCATATGGCTAAACAGATGAATGAATCACTTATCTGTATCAAGGTCGATCGCGAGGAGAGTCCGGATGTTGATGCATTGTATATGGCGGCATGCCAGATTTACTCTGGTGGTGGTGGCTGGCCATTGAATGTGTTTGTTGACCCAAATACACTCAAACCTTTTTTTGCTGGAACCTACTTCCCTCCGGTACAACGCTACAATAAACCATCATGGGGTCAACTCATCGAGAGCGTTGTGCATGCATGGAAAGAGAAACGCCAGGAGGTAATTAACTCCTCAAAACAGATAACAGAGCAAATCCAGAGATCATCAATAGGGAGTGGTTCATCGAAAAGTGTTGATTATTTAGTTAAGGAATCAATGTTGGCTGGATTGAGACACTCAAAGAGAGTCTATGATCCTGTCAATGGAGGAATAGGTCGTGCTCCGAAGTTTCCGCACCCTATGGAGATGGAAGGTTTGCTACGTGCAGGAGAAAAAGGCATCGTAGCTCATTCTTTGGATATTATGGCAACCCGTGGTCTATTTGATCACCTTGCAGGTGGGTGGCATAGGTATTGTGTAGATGCTGAATGGGCAGTACCGCACTTCGAGAAGATGCTCTACGACAATGCCCTGATGTTGGCAGTTCACGAGAAGGCGCGACGCCTAGGTGTAGGGAGTCAAAATGACAGAGTAATTCAACTGACATTAGAATGGATCCGTAAAGAGATGCTGGACCCCTTAGGAGGTGTATGGTCGACTCTAGACGCAGACTCCATCGGAGAGGACGGAAAATCAGAGGAAGGAGAATTCTACCTGTGGACTCCCGAACAGGCTGGGGATACAGTTGCATGCGAACGCTTCGGAATAACCAAGATGGGAAACTTCGAAAATACTAATCGCAGCGTATTGTCACTACATGATATTAGCGGGTTAGAAAATGATGAGCACCTTCGAGTTCACCTTCTCAAGATGCGCTCGGAACGTTCGCGTCCCGGTACAGATGACAAGGTACTCACCGCTTGGAATGGTATGCTGCTAGTAGCCTGTGCAGATTTACCTGAAGATGATGCGAAGAGTATTGGTCAACATATCTGCAAGGAACTATTATCTCGTAAGGAAGTTCTTCGGACGAGAAGAGGAAATACTCTGGGGGGTGCGGGTTTCCTAGATGATTATGCATGGGCTGCACTCGGCCTTCTTCGATGGGGAATACGCTGGGATGACAAGGAATGCTTAGATCGTAGTCTCAATATTACTAGCCAATTACTAGAAATATTCATTGATCATGATGGTGGCTTCTGGATGACTAGTACCGAACATACAGATCTTCCAGTTAGGCAAAGATCTGTTTTAGATTCTGCTGTACCAGGCGCTACCGCTGTGGTAGTCGAACTGCTGAGAAGCCTATTGCTCCTATATCCTGATCACTCCCAAGCGAATGTATGGAGAGAATCTGCTGAGAAGGCAATAATCAGGGTAGGGAATGACTTAGTCACTAGAGCCGGTGGTCATTGGGCTCTGATTTGTGCTGCCCAAGGACTAGTTGAACCTGGTCAAGTTTGGTACATTCATCATTCAGGAAGTGAACCTGCAGAGGTCGAAAATCTAAGACGCTCCTGTACTTGGAATCAGTTAGTTGTCTCCAGTTGCAAACCCTTCAGCCATAAAGATCGTGGCGAAACGGAATGGATGGGGTGGTTATGCGAGGGCATGACATGCAGGTTGGCTACAACAGATGAATCAGCACTCACTTGGTCCTAAATTTAGAAAATTAATCGCCTATATGCCGGGAGAAGTTTCTTTATCATAACGTGATATGTGAAATTATGGCGACAGGGGCAATTGCTACAGTTACACTACTGGGCGCCATAGCATTCGTCGTCCTAATAATTTGCAACTGGTATTTCTTTCATAAGCTAGATATGAGTTTCCTAGAGTGGCTGAGAAAGGCGACTTCAAAGCAGCGATTTTTGGTCTTATTTGATATCGTTATGAGCGTAGCTCTTGCATTGGAATTCTTGGCAACTATCTTATTCATAATTTAGAATAGTTTTTTTTGAATAGAGGATTCGTTCTTTTTAATATTACGTCTAGATTTACTTCTGCTTCCATGCATTTGTAAAACTTTTTTACTGATTCTACGGGCATCTTCTCCATTTCTTGCTGAGTAGGTTTTACTAATTCCATTCTTTCTACTTACAAGTTCGTTAACTATAGGTTCAGGATATTCAATACCGATTCTGCAATATATCAATTCTTGAAGAGATACTGGCATTTGCCATGGTTCATGGATAAAATCAGTAGGAACCATAGATAATTCAGGAACCCATTTTCGAATATATTCACCCTTAGGGTCGTGATCTCTACCTTGTTTAGTCATAGAATATGCTCGAATTGTATTAATTCCAGTTGTACCTGACTGCATACCTACTTGTGACCAATGGATACCTGGCTCATAATCTAGAAATTGTTTGGCTAAAAATATACCAGTATCTCTCCATGGTAACCAAAGATTGTATGAGGCAGCAGACATCATCATCGCCCTCATTCTAAAATTTATCCATCCAGTAGAAGTTAACTGCCTCATACATGCATCGAAAAAAGGCCACCCTGTTTTTCCTTCTTTCCATCTGGTGAATTTTTCAAAATCTAATTCCCTATCTAAAATTTCTTCAATCGCAGGATTTTGAGCTATCAAATCGAGATTTGATTCCATCTCTAATTTCTGAATAAAGTGACACCTCCATGCCAATCTTCTCCTAAAAGAAATAAGACTTTGGATCCAATCTGAATAATCATCAATTAATAATCTATTCTTACGAATATAATTAATTTTAGAAGTAGTTTCCTGAACTACTCTTCTCACCGATATTACGCCCGCAGTGAAATATGGAGATAAAACAGAACCATGTTTCGTGGAAAGTATGGGACTTGATATAGCCCAACTGTATTTCTTACTGTCTTCGTTGAGAAATTTATCGAGCCTCCTCAAAGCGGCATCTTCCCCTGGTTTAGGTCTACTAACTAGATTTCTTGGCGTTAAATTGAGATCACCCATATTGGGGATTTTTCCTTCAAAGATTATACTTTTACTGAAAGTAGGTGTTTCATTGAGAGGAATACGCATTCTTGAATCTCTTTCTCTTTTCCATAGATCTCTATCTTCTAATCTCCTTATTACACCATTATTCGGATATTCAATCCATTCAATTTTTTTTGAGTTACACCATTTCAGAACTTTTTTATCTCTACTATAAGACCATGAATTACCAGTTTCTTCATGAGATAAAATTCTCATAATATCATGATCATTATTGATCTTTTCTAGTATCTTAACAGGGTCTCCTATCTGGAAATGAAGACTTGATCCTGATTTTTCTAGTGTCTTAGATAAATCAATTGCACAGTCTAATTCCCAATTAACATGAATTGGATCAGTGTCTTTTTGTTTAAATCGATCAGGTTCTAACATGAATAAGCATAATACAGGGCGTCCAGAAAGTATAGCGCTGAGAAGAGGGACATGGTCTCTTGTCCTTAAATCACGCTTGAACCAGACAACATCTATAGCCATATTATATCGAAAAAAATTACTTTATTGATGGTTGATAAAGTAATTGTAAAAATATCTACTCTTTGATATACTTTGCAACAATTTCTGAAAGTTTAATTGAACCAAAATTATGACTATCTTCACTTGCATTAGGATCGGGATTATCGCCAATAAGAAATACATTTTCTTTAGATATTGATTGAACTCTTTTAATGATCATCAGATTACTTTTCAATGGGTGTTTTGTTAAGATTATTTGTCCTACCTTTACTTCATTAGGCATAATATTCTGGAATCTAACGATACTGCCATCGCTAAGCGTAGGCCACATTGAATCGCCTTTAACGACTACGTTTAGGAAGCGCGAACCCATGGAACTTCACGACCTTTAGCCGCCCAGAACATGTTATGAATTGATTCTACTGCATCCATTAATTCTTGAGCATGTTGTAAAGATACTTCTACCTTACAAGCAGAGCAAAGTTTTGCAGCTTGCCAAAAAGTTTCATGAAGAGTAGGTATTGATTCAAGATGCTGTGGCTTGAAAAAATCAGTCCAAAGGACTAGTAATTCATCTTTACATTTTTGAGCTTCTTCCTCTTTAATAGCAGCATAACGAGACATTGTATTTAGGTATCCTACAAATTGCTCTGATTGAGCTCCAGGAGAGTTTAATGAAATCATTTTCTTTGTCATTGATTGGACTGCTTCAGCCGCTACACGAGCACTTGCAGGGTCATATACACCACATGGCCCATCACAATGTGCGCTTGCTTCTATTGTTGATATCTCGTCATTGGTCATTCCTGTATCTGTCATACTTCATTACCTCTGACCAAGCGCATCGGGTGCCGTATTATGAATACTAAGGTCAATGAATTACATTCGCAATATTGATTGAGTAAGTCATAGTAGAAGAGTTATGGCAAGAGTCGCTGTCACAGATGGGATGGATGAAAATGCAGTTAAAATCATTACAGATTCAGGACATGAAGTAGTGAAAATGCACTATTCATCTGATGAATTACTCAATGGTGCGTTAGTAAATTTTGATGCAGTAATAGTTCGAAGTGCAACGAAAATGACTAAACAAGTCATTATTGCTTCTAAAAAAGAAAAGGGGAAATTGACTTTTATTGGGAGAGCCGGAGTTGGTGTAGATAACATCGATATTGAAACAGCAACAGTAAATGAAATTACAGTTTGTAATACACCTAGAGCATCTACAAGAAGTGTTGTTGAAATGACATTGGCACATTTACTTGCATCATGTAGAAATATAACAACAGCAGATAGGAAACTAAGGCAAGGAATATGGGCTAAAAAAGAACTATTAGGGTCAGAATTATCAGGGAAGTCACTTGGATTGATAGGATATGGAAGAATTGCTCAAGGAGTGGGAATTGCTGCAAGAGCATTAGGTATGGAAATTCATGCGTATGATCCTTATGTCCCTGAAGAAGTTGCAAGAAAACTAGATTGCACTTTACACACAGATGTAAATAGTATTTTCAGAATCTGCACTCATATATCCATACATTGCAATCTAACTGAAGAAACATACCACTTAGCTAATACATCAAGAATAAATCTAATGCCTGGAAAAGGGACGGATGGAATTCATTGTGGAAACCATCTAATTAATTGTGCAAGAGGTGGAATTGTTGATGAAGAAGCTGCTTTAGAGGGGCTTAAAAATGGACAATTATCTAGTGTCGCTTTAGATGTTTTTGAAGTAGAACCAGCAATAAATAATCCCTTATTCCTTCATGATAATTTTCATGGAACACCACACATCGGTGCTGCTACAAAAGAAGCACAGGCAAGAATTGGTTTAGAAATGGCAAGTCTAATAATCGAACATTTCGATGGTAATAAACCTGCAACAGCTTTGAATTAGATAATTCTATGCATCCGATTAAGAGAATTAGAAAGATATTCTAAATCATCAGGAATGGAGATATCAGGTATCTCTGTATTAAGAGAAATACCTGAATCTTTCTTTAATTTCCACACATTAGAATTAAACTCAATTAATGGAATAGTTAATTCTAATAGTTCTAATTCACTAGGTATTATCGCTGGGAACTCTCTAACATCTACAGAACTTTCATCATACAAAGTCGTAGATAGATAATGTGTAAAGAATGGACAAATAGGGCTTAAAGTAGTCAAAATATCTCTAACAATTCGATGTAATGTCCAAGCCGCAATCTCATCCCCATCGTATAATCTAGATTTAACCATCTCTAACCAGTGACTTGGAAATACGCCCGTACTAAAATTCTTAATATTCTGAGCAGCATTGTATATATCAATAGCCTTCCATGAATTTTCTACTTTAGACATTGTTTCACTAAATTCCGAGAGTATCCATTTATCTTCTGGTGATAGATTTGAAGGTACTGAATCTAAGTCAGATGGAACATCGAATTGGCTGGCAAATCTTGCAACATTGAAGATCTTCGTTAAAACACCAAAATATTTCGCTTCTATTTCTTCAGGATTAATGTGGAAATCATCCCCTACTTGAGCATCACATGCTTTCCAAAGACGGAAACATTCACTACCTATTTTATTTGCTTTCAAATTAATTTGTTTACCATCAGTACCTTTCACTTTCCAAGAACCTGTTCGACCACCAGATCCACATTCCAACACAGAATCTGCATCTATTCCATTCCCTAGTGACTTAGACATCTTACGCCCCCAAGGATCCATTCCTAGACCATCAATCCATACGTTAGAGAATCCTGGTTTATCGAGAAGAAGAGTACTTTTCAGAAGAGTATAATATAACCAAGTTCTAACTATTTCCTTACCTTGTGGACGTAAAGCGGTTGGGAAAGCACGATTAAATAATTCAGGATCTTTACCATAACCTGAGACAAATAAATTAGAATTGGAAGAATCCATCCATGTATCGAAAACTTTTTGTTCTCCTACTAAATCACCGAGACTATCGGCTAAATCTTCATAAATTCCGATTTTTTCTTTACTTTCTCTATCAAGAACTTCAGAACCAATGGGCGGTAAATCTCTCCAAGGTTGTACATACTCACCAGAAGGTGGAACTACTACTTTAGTGCCATCTTCACTGTACCAAATTGGTACTTCAGTATGATACCATCTTCTTCGTGAAATTGGCCAATCAATTGAAATATTTTGCATCCAATCATCAAGGAATTGTTTGTTTCTTGGTGGTATGAAATTTATTTCAGAGATTAACTCTTTCATACGATCTAAGGTTTGGGTTTGCTTAACATACCACTCTTTCAAGAGTATTATTTCAACAGGATTATTCCCTCTCTCACTAACTGGTATTTCTTGTTCATGATCAATAATTGAGGATAAACTATTATTTTCCTCGAGAAGTTCTATGGCTCTTTTTCTAGCATCTAAAACTTTTAATCCGGATAATGGTCCAGCAATTTCAGTCATCTCTCCTTGGAGATTTATTGCAACAAATGGATCAAGACCAAAATCTCGAAATATAGCCACATCGTTTTGATCACCGAAAGAACATACCATCAATACTCCTGAACCGAAATCCATTTTGACAGAATGATGAGAAGAAATTAGGACTTTGGTGCTTCTACCATCAACGGCCAAAGGAAGATTAATTTCTTTACCAATTAAATGCGTATAACGCTTATCCTCTGGGTGAACTAAAACAATTCCGCAAGCACAGATTAATTCTGGTCTTGTTGTTGTAATCAGAATTTCTTCATCATCTTCTGTTAACCAAGTAATATCGCATAACTTAGTTTTACGAGAGATTCGTTGTACTTCTGCATCAGCAATAGTAGTTCCTTCAACTGGGTCATAAATATTAGGTCGTAAATCTTCAACTATGTTTCCTTGTTTGAATAGGTCGACAAATATTGACTGAGATACTGATCTATATTCGGGTGAATCGGTTAAGTATTCGTTTTCAAAAGAACATGAAAGACCTACGCGACATGCAGTCTCCCTCATTGCTTGCGTATACTCTTCTATCGTTTCCTTACAGATATCAATAAATTGCCCTCTCTCAAAGGTTCTCATTTTCTTACCCGTTTTTTTCTCGACTGTGAATTCAATATTTATTCCATTACGATCAACACCCCAAGGGAAATACACTTCTTTTCCTAAGAGCCTTTGACTTCGAGCTATTACGTCAATCATGCTATATTGAGCTACAGCACCAATGTGCCAAGTACCACTTGGATAAGGAGGTGGCGTATCTATAACGAAGATTTCTTTTTTACTTTCAGGATTGAAAGAATACCTTCCACTGTATGAGTCCCCATAATGTTCCTCTTGTATACGTTTTTCTAGGTCAATTGACCATCTTTTATCCGTAATTTTGGGTTTACCCATTCAATCTCACCTAAGCAGTATATGCTAACCCCGTAGTAACTTATTCTTGACCATTGCCGAGTTGATGATATGAAAAAAATAGTATTCATAAGAGTTTTTGAAGCGTTGGGTTGAAGTCCCGTCCGTATCCACGTGGCTTTGAGGGGATTGGACTATGGTTCGAGATGACAATGATAAATCAAAAGAAAAATCATTTGATTCCGTACGTAATTATGTTAAAAATATAAATACGGAGTCTATTAAAGATACAATAATTCACTCACCAAATACTGTTAGAAGATCTTTATCAGGGATTTCAGGTACACAAGCTCTAGTTAAACTTCCAGTTCTAACAATAGTTCTATGTTTGTTAGTTACAGGATTTTTCACAATGCATTCAGGGGCTATTGATTGTAGAGACGGATTTGATAATAAATCAATTTGTAAAGAAGGATCTTCGATGAATGTTAATGGAGATTTAGAGGTATATTTACCGGATGGCTCTCAGGTGTCAATCCTAATTGAAGAAGTCGAACAGGATTGGACGACAAACGTCATGATTATTTATGTAGAATCAGAAGACTATAACGTGACAAAAATCTCAATACTCGAACAAATTGATGCGATGGAAAATTTGATGAATAGTGCTCGAAATGATGGTGGAGAATTTGATGATATCATATACGTATTATCTATATCTGCTGTAATTAAAGAAGTGAATTCAAGTGCTGTTAGAGTAGCCAAAGCTTTTGCATCAGGAGTGGCTCAAGCAACTAATCTAGAGGAAGCTGCAGACACAATCAATGAAACAATAGATAGTCAAAAAGACATTATTGGCAATTATGCAATTCCTGACGAACAGGAAAGAGTTGACCAGATATTAGATGAAATGCCTCAAAACGCCTTGGATAAACTTGTTAGAGATGTAGGTAGAGAAGAAGCAGAACAAGCATTTTATTGGAATAGAGCTGTGATTATCATGGGAATTTCGAGTGACGTAGATGTTGCGGAAATAATAGAAAAAACTCAAGCAAATATTGATTATTTAAGTAGCATAGATAGCGATGGAAATGGCACTTCTGATTGGGATGGACTAAAATTAAAAATGACTCTAACTGGCCCTACGCCGATTACAAATGCGGTGACAGAAGAATCATTCAAGCTTTTCTGGACTGTTTTTCCGCTAGGAGTTGTATATGTGTCCTTCGGATTATTCTTATTCCATTGTGACTTATTACAAACGGGGAGATTTAGATTTGTTCAAGGAATGAAAGTCTTGATAATATCAGGTTTGCCAACTTTATGTTCTGTGTTCTTAACAATGGGAATAATTGGTTATACAAACTATGAAGTGACAATGACTGTGATTATTGTAGGCCCAATTGTCCTTGCATTGGGAGTTTCATACGGTCTACACATTACAAATCGTTATGCGGAAGCTAAAGGCACACCTCATGAAAAAATGGAAGAAGCATTGAATTCTACTGGTAAAGCTGTATTCTTATCTGCCGTGACTACTATCATTGGATTTATTTCGCTGACATTCACACCAATGGCCCCTATACAAACCGTAGGCTGGTCACTAGCATTTGGGATTGTTGTAGTTTATATTATGACTATGCTAATGGTACCTAATTTGACTATTCTATTAGACTTGAAAAAACCGTCTCATCCACCACCTAAATTATTCGTTAATGCAGTATCAATTCCTATCAAATGGACTAAAACAACTTTGGTTGTATTCATTATAGCCATGTCGATTTCAGCAGGAATTTCTAGAGATAACGTTGAATCAAACCTTGATTTATTAGAGATGGCACCACAAGATGTTGAAGCTGTAATTAAGATGAAAACTTACAGTGATGAATTCGAATCGGGACAACCTGGATTTCTGTTGATACCTGGCGATATCAGTGCATCAGCAGATTTCGCTGTAACAGCCGCTGATCCATTTGAAGTATTAGATGATATAGAACGTCTAGAAGGTCAATGTGCATCTGTAGATCAAGTAACAGCTGTATCTATAGTATTCTTAATGAAAGCAATAGCAGTTTCAGTGAATATTTCTGGAGCACCGATTGCTGATTTAATTCCTGATGGAACTCCCGACCCAATCAAAGATGTTGCGGACTTAATATTCAATAATGAACAATCAGGAAATGCATCCTTCTGGAGAACTCTGGACACCTTAGATGCACAAGACTTGGGTGGAATACAAACTCAGAATTTCCTAATATATGTATTCTATAATAGCCTCACAGAGGAAATGAGAGAATTATTTATCTCTGATGATTATCAAAAAAGTCTGATTTACATCGATATGCCTTTCATGGATGTTGTAGGTACTGAGGAAGCTACAACTTTGGTAAATAAACATGCATCAAACTCACAATTCCCAAATACTGAATTAATTGGAGTGGCATCAGTAACAATAGAAGTAAACGACTTAATTGTAGGCTCACAATGGAGTTCACTTGGTTTCGCACTATTATTTACGATTATTACTCTAGGACTAGTTTTCAGAGACATATTATATGCATTTTTAACAACTATCCCTGTTGGATTTACTGTAGCAATGCAATGGTTGATAATGGATGCTGGAAACGTTGCACTTTCACTCGTTACTGTGATGATAGGTTCGATATTAGTTGGAGTTGGAGTTGACTTTTCAATTCATATTGCTAATAGAGTAAAAGAACTAGGTGGATCACTAGAAGCAATAAAGTCATCATGCGCTAGTACTGGAATGAGTTTATTCGAAGCAACAACAGTTACTGCTGCTGGTATGATGTGCGCTTTCCAAATTCCTATCCCTGCAATCAAACCATTCGTAATAGTCATCATCGTATTGCTCATTATTGCTGCAATATCAGCATTGTTACTATTACCTGCGATATATGCATTAATGGTCAAATCAAATGTCAACTTAACGGGAGGTGTGTCTAGAATGGTCAAAACTGCGGGACTCAAGAGAGCAATCGAAAGAGACGAGGCGGATGCCATAGATGCGACACTGATCATAGGTTCGTCGGAAGATGCTTGGTAACGACACTTTCATTCACCTCTAGCACCTCGTAGACATATGAATTACTGGCTGATGAAGAGTGAACCACATGTTTATCCTTGGGAAAAGTTAGTCGAGGATAAAAAAACACACTGGGATGGTGTCAGAAATTATCAAGCTAGAAATATGATGAGAGATGATATGAAATTAGGTGATCGAGTACTATTTTATCATTCAAACTTCAAACCACCACATGTAGTTGGTATTGCAGAAATATGTAAAGAAGGCTATCCCGACCATACAGCACAAGATCCATCATCAAATTATTTTGATGAGAAAGCAACTCCAGAAAATCCAAGATGGATGATGGTAGAGATAAAACCAATTATCGCCATGGAAAAAATAATTCCTCTTCAAGAGATGAGAGATAATCCAACATTGGAAGGTATGAAACTGCTAATGAAAGGAAGTAGACTATCAGTACAACCAGTAACAGAAAAACATTTTGAAATAGTTTGCCAAATGGGTGGCCTTGAGGGAATTCCTGAATAATATTTAGTGGGCATGTCTTCGGTGGACGCTCGTATTCATCAATGAATAATCAATGGTGTACTCAGCTCCGCTATTCCAAGGCATCCAGCATCCCCAGTCGGGTTGCTCGCTTCCGCGCCTGACCTGGTTCCCGGGTATAAGACACTTCGAATTTCCCTCCGGAAGTTCGTTATGCCAACCTGCATCTCTTGGAGGCGAAGTTTCGACATACCCCTATGGTTCATCGAAGGTTCGTTTGCGCCGCCCTCAGACTTCAGGTCACCATTATTGACGATTTGTGAATAATAGAGCACGTCAACACTCCCCCTAGCCCATATGACCGTGTTTGGGGACCCATTTTAATGAAACCCTAACAAGATGTAGATAATTTATTCATTCTGCTTCATATTTCGAGGGGCATCCAGTCTGTATAGAGTTAGCTGAAATAGTCCATTTACCATTTTCTTCTATAAGATCGCCTTTAACAGCAATAACATAACCTTCAGCGAAACCGTCGGGTAAAGCAACAGAGGAAATATCAATGAAAATTTGATCGTTGATACCTGCCAAGATGAAGGTCTTTGATTCATCATCAACTGAACCCTCGAGTACGGTCCCTCTAAGGTGGACTTCTTCTGAAGTATACTCATTTGGTGATGCCATAATCTCATCTACAGTATACTGTACTTCGGGATCAACACTGATGAACATTAGGGATATAAGGGCTAAAAGAGCAACGCCCACGATTAATAATCGCGTCGTCCGAGTAGCAGCCATAATGTTCGCAACAGAATTATACTCATGAGGTTTATGATAATCATTTGTGGTAATTACCAACAACTTCTTCAATATTTAAGAAATTATTTTCCTTAACTCTTTTCTTTAAACCCTTGACAATATGGGATACAACTGAAGGCCCCTGAAATACTAAAGCGGAATATAGTTGAATTAATGAGGCACCAGAATTAATCATGTCCCATGCTGATTCGGGAGAATCAATACCACCAACACCAACAATAGGAATCTTAGATTCTGTATAATCATACAATAAATTAACTACTTCTAATGAACGAGTTTTCAGAGGTCTACCCGATAGCCCACCAGTTTGTGCAAATACTGAACGAGATTGAGTGTTTTTAGGTACATATCGTGAAATAGTTGTATTTGTAGCCACAAAACCATCAACTCCAGATTTAAGCGCTGTTTCAACAGAGTTAAGTAATTCATCATTGTCCATATCTGGAGAGAATTTTAATAAAATAGGTTTATGATTCCCTTTTCTATCACGAATATTGTTGCATTCACTAAGGACTTTTGATAGATGTTCTTCTTCCTGTAATTCTCGAAGACCCGGCGTATTAGGGGATGAAACATTGAGGACAAATAAGTCAGAATAATCCCATAATATATCCAAAGTGGAAGAATAGTCTCCGGGAGCATCATCATTCGAGACTTTTTTCGAACGACCTATATTAGCAGCTATTGGATTATTAGGCCATTGACCCTTAGATCTTCTATCAACTAAACTTTCTCTAACTGCTAAGGCTCCAGGATTATTAAAACCCATTCTATTTACTAATGCATGTTCTTTATTTGCCCTAAACATTCGTGGTTTGGGATTCCCATCTTGAGGGAATCTCGTGACCCCGCCATATTCTATCCAAGAAAAACCTAAAGATGGCCATCCAGAAAGTGCTTGAGCCTTTTTATCAAAACCAGCAGCAAGACCTAGTGGATGGTGGAAAGGCATACCAAATACATTAGTGGGTAATTCAGGAGATTGGTAAAGAGATTCAAGTATCCCTCTACCAATTGAATTATGACCTAATTTAGTCAAAGAAGAAACTCCGATTGAATGTGCTCTTTCCGAATCGATAAGGCCTAGAATTGGCCTTCCAAATATTCGATATGGCAGTCCCATCAGGAAGTCGGTTGAACCGACAGTCTTCAAGCGTTGCGCACTTCCGAAGAATCATGAGTAGTTCTTCTGAGGATGCGGCAGTTGCCGAATTGGCAAGAAGAATTCTTCGTTCTAATGGTCTGACGATAACTCATAACGGTCAATTGACAGATCAAATTGAACAATTATCCTCTGAATTATCAGATAGAGCGCCTAAGATAGTTTTTGGTATTAATGGCAAAATTAGTGATGTTAAAGAAATATTTTTTGAAATTAATAATTCAGAGGATGGTATGATTTCATTAAAGCCACCGAATTCATTAGACATTGTATGGATAAGAGGTGGGGCGAATATGTGGAGTAAACTTACAAGAAAAATTGTTGAATTGGGGTCCGCAGGCTATCCTGGATGCGTAGGTTGTGCTGGTCCAGCAGCAAGTGAACCCTGGAATGAAGAAGCTTCAAGAAATGAAATTTGATGACTTGGCTTCGCGCGCTCACGTACGCGCACGCGCCTTGTAACAAACTAGGTTGACTCAAGTTTATACAGGTAGTATTGTGCCACCACAAATAATGGTCGATGCTAAGTTATTGACTAATTGAATAGGTGGTTATTATGAAACTAATGATTCTCGAGTCTGGTGCTAAAGCAAAGACGGTAAAGAAATACTTAGGCAAGGGATGGATTGTCCAAGCATGTGGAGGACATGTTCAAGACTTACCTTCTAAGGGAAGTAAAGGGTCATCTAAGTCAATGTGGGATTCAGAAAGAAATGTACTGCCTGAACCACCTTGGGGATGGACTAAAGGAGCACAAAAGAAAATTACAGATTTAGTTAAGAAAGCAAAGTCATCTAAGGTCGAAGAAGTATTTATTGCAACTGACCCTGATAGAGAAGGCGAATTTATTGCTTGGAGACTGAGTATGATTTTTGCTAAATTCCCATCACAGAAAAGAGTGACATTTAACGAGATAACAGAAAAATCCGTCAAACATGCTATAGAAAATGCAAGAGATATAGATACTGCGTTAGTTGATTCAGCAAAAGTTAGAAGATTCATGGATAGATTAGTAGGTTTTGAATGCTCAAGATTTTCTAGATCATGGAAACTAGCATCCATGGGCCGAGTGCAAACTCCGACATTAGGATTTATTGTTGAAAAAGAATTGTTACGTGAACAACATATACCAATTAGATATTACAGTGTTAATTTCAATTCAAATGATATTAATTTCAAGATTAGATTTCATGAAAAAGATGATTCAGAAGCATGGTTAGATGATGCAGGGAAACACTTCCCTGATAGAACCTTCAATCAAGATTTAGCTGAAAATGCTGTATCGAAATTGAATGAAAATAAGACTATTGAAATTCAATCTGTAAAGGAAGGGAAAAATAAAAGAAGTCCTAAACCACCATTTACTACAGACACAATGCTACAATCTGCAAGTTCTAACTTAGGTTGGTCAGTTGCACGAACAAGTTCTGTAGCAGGTGAATTATATAATTCTGGACATGTCACCTATATCCGAACAGATTCTACAAGAACAAACGAAGATGCTAGGAAAACCATTAAAAATTTCATTAAAGATAAATATGGAGAGGATCATTTAGGACCTGGAGCATTAGGGTCTGATGCTAAGAAAGGTAGTTCGAATGTTCAAGATGCTCACGAAGCAATAAGACCTACAAGACCTGATATTTCTCAATTAAGTGATGTCAAAGACGAACAACAATTACTATACAAATTAATATGGTCAAGGTTTGCAGGTAGTCAAATGTCTAACTCAATACGTGAAACAAGAAATATTCAAGCGACTACCGATGGATTTGATAAGAAAATTACAGGTACTGCATCATGGAGAATTCATCCAGGATGGGAGGCTGTATACGAATCATATCATAAAGATGTGAAGTTAGAACCCCCACAATCTAAGCTAATTAAAGGAACACTTTGGGATATTAAATTAGACGAGGAAAGTCCTAAATTAATTGATGATGAAACAAAACCACCAAGAAGATTTTCAGAAAGTTCAATAGTTCAGGAAATGAAAAAAGAGGGAATTGGGAGGCCCTCAACTTATGTATCTACTATTCAAACACTGAATAAAAGAAAATATGTAGAAAATAATAGTGGAGCACTAATTCCAACAGATGCAGGTAGAACAATGTGGTTAGAAGTTGTTCCATTTTATAATGAACAAAATGAAAACGGTCTATTTGCTGCACAATTTACTGCTAAAATGGAAGCAGATCTTGACACTATTGAAAATGACACACAGTCGGCCCCAAAAGTTTGGCATGATTTCGTAGATATTTTCAAGGAAATGAATAATGTTGCTAAAACAAAGAAAAGAAGTATCCCGTCAAAAAGACAAATCGAATTACTAAATAACTTAGTGAAAAATATGAGTGAAGAAGATATTTTAAAGTCGCTTAAAGGTAAAAAACCGGAAGAATTAACAGGTGAAGAAATGAGAACTACACTCGATCAAATAATAGAGGAAGGAGGAGATTTCCCTGCAAGTGATAAACAGATGAACTTGATAATTAAATTAGCTGATCAACTTGGTCATAGCATAGAAGAAATTTGCAATATGGCGAAAACAGACGACATAAATAAGTTAACAGGAGGGAAAGATGGTACGGCTAGTGATTTAATTGATACTTTAATAAAACAAAGTCAATTATTACCAGCCTCGGAAGCTCAGGTCAAATTAGTCAATAAATTAGCAGTAAGGGAAGAGATTCCTTTGAGCGATATTCTTTCCATAGCAGATATTGTAACAATTGATGAGATGACTAAACAAGATGCTAGTAAAATCATAGATACAGTTATGAAAAAGAATAAAAAATCTCGGAAAAAGAAGTGAGATTAAGATTAGAAGAAGTCAATAAGGCTAACCTATTGAATAGTGCTATGAATGACTACGATTATGACGTCGTCATTGTTGGTGCTGGTCCAGTTGGAGGGTATCTTTCTAGAAGATTAACTGAAAAAGGAATATCTGTTTTAATTCTAGAAGAACATGCAGAAATTGGAAGACCTTTTCAATGTGCTGGATTGATTAATCCCAAAGCTATGGCTTTAGTTGAACTAGAAAACACTGTACTAACACCAATTTGGGGAGCAAGAATCTATAGCCCAGAAGGCACGTTAGTAGAAATAGGCAACGAAGAAAAAATTAGAACTTGGTCAGTATGTAGGAAGTTATTCGACGAAGGTGTGGTAAGACAGGGTATAGAATCGGGAGCTGAACTATGGGTTTCGAGCAAACCAATAAAACTTGAGATTACAGATGAAGTAGTTAACTTAGAAATTAGAACTTCAAATGGAATAAAGAATATAAAATCAAAAATGATCTGTGGCGCGGATGGAGCTCATTCATGGGTACGTAGAACTCTACGCTTAGGACGCCCAAAAGAAACAATGATTGGTATGCAAATCGAAGTAACTGGTTATGGAGGGGTTCAGGGCAAACTGGACATGTACACAGGCTCAAATATCTCACCAGGATTTTTTGCATGGGCAATTCCGTCAGGAGAAACAACAAGAATTGGTGTATGGAGTCAGACAAAATATATTGGTCAAGAATCCTGTGAAGACTTATTGATTAAATTAATGAGAACTGGTAAATGGAGTCACCGATTTAAAGATTGTAAGGAAGTAGGAAGATTTGTTGGTTCAGTACCGAGTGGAATCCTCAAGAAAACTACTTCTAAGAGAGCCGCTTTATTTGGGGATGCTGCAGGTATATGCAAACCCACGACAGGAGGAGGAATTGGCCCAGGATTTGCACATGTTGATTTAATTGCTGAAAGTTTAGTTGAATCAATTAATAAAAATAATTTAACTGCAAGAGACCTGAAGATTTTAGATAAAAAGTTAGATAAAATGAGAAAATCACAAAATAGAGCAAGAGGTCTAAGGGACGCATTTCTATCTCAATCTGATGATAACGAATTAGAAGAAATTTTCAAAGTTTGGGCTAAACCTGAAGTGATATTAATGATTAATGAAGTTGGAGAAATTGAAAATCCTATACCATTAGGGACCAAAATGTTGAAAGAAATACCCGAATTTAGAAAATTAGCCGGTAAGGCAATTAAATCAGTATTGTGGAGTTGATTAAGTGGAGGAATCAGTACAACGAATTCGTTATCCACCTTTCGAACACTCTGATATGATTCCAAGTGAAATTCCAATAATTGAGGTTATTTTGGTATCAGAAAATACTCCACCTCCATCATTTAAGATTGGTGAAGAGAAAGATTGGGTTGTAGAATGGAGAAGAATAAAAGAAGGTGATAAGGGACTACCAAAGATAAAGGGAGAGGTTTCTAAGGAAACTTTTCCATTCTTAATGAGAACTCGTAACGGATGGTACATTGATCCTGACCCTATGCATTATAGGGCAAGAAAAATGATTACTCCCGCTGTTGTTTTGATAATATCCACCTTATTTCTGAGAGCAATTACACCGGCTATCAAAGAAATCAAATATATTTTACCAATATTAGATATCTTAAGTTATTCAATTAGAATAGGTCAACTAGATTATCCATTATTTCTCTTTATCGCATTCCCAATATTTATCTCACCAATATTTTTCAGAATGATAGCAAATATGAGAGATATAAGAAGACAAAATCAATTAATTAAAAATCCAATTGAACCACCGGAAATAATACTGGAAAAAAGCATAAATGAAATAAAAATATCTAAATTAAAAATACCTAAAGAACTCCAAATAAAGAGAGCGAGAATACAAGTTGGAATCGCAGTCCCTGAAAGAAGAATGATATTAGAATCACAAGGGAAAAATGAAGGTGAGCAAACAATTCCAGGAATGTCTACCGCATTACCAGGAAGAAGAATAACGACAGGGGAAGAACTAGGAACAGGGGTTGGGGAATCAACACCAATGACCGTCGCACATAGGAGATTAATGATGTTGGAACCTATGAGAGTTCTCTCTCCTGGGGTATGGGTTGACTTAGCCGAAAGGAGTGGTGACGATATTATTTTACGTGGTCCCGAAGAATTATGGCCAGGTTCAATATACTCAGGACTTATAGCAGTTCATTGGGAAATTATTCTTGAATTCGATAGTAATAATGGCACTAAAATGAAATGGGTTAGACCTCTGATAATGGATAACTACCATCATAAAATTGATATTGAAACATTACCAGTTAAGAGTGGAAGATTAGAGCTCTCAGATTATTGATTTTGAATAGGTATAGTTGCTACTAAATTTTTATGTTCAATTATTGATGTTTCGAGATGATTATAATCGGAATTTCTCTTAATGGGTGTAAATCCTGCTCTAAATATTGAACCTTGCAATTCCTCTTCCTTAGCTAATGTTTTCTTAGTACCTGATGCTGAAACTACATTTTCCTCCATCATTGTTGAGCCTGCATCATCAGCACCGGCTAAAATTGCCATCTGAGCAACTCCTAAACCCATTGTAGGCCAAGAAGCTTGAATGTGACTTATGTTATCAAAGAATAGGCGAGAGACGGATATATGCCGTAAGTATTCTACAGGGCCGGCTCCTAATTCTATTCTATTACGACCTCTATTTCTTTTACCAAAAGAATTGTTTTCTAATTGGACTGGCCAAGCAACAAATGAAGTGAAACCTACTCTACCCAATGAATGAGCATTATCTTGCATAATTCTAATTCTCTCCATATGCAAAACTCTATGATGATCAGTCTCACCAAAACCGAAAACATTTGTTGCAGATGTTGTAAGTCCTAGTTCTTGAGCTTCAGACATAACTCTTAACCAATTATCTGCTGAACCTTTCTTAGGCGATATATCAAGTCTGACATCATCAACAAGCATTTCTGCTCCTCCGCCAGGTAGACCGTGCATTCCTACATCAGATAACTGTTTGAGGACGTCAAAAGTACTCAATCCACAAACATCCGCTATTCCTTCTATTTCGATGGGCGAAAAGCAATCTAGAGAGATAGTCGGATGTTTTTCGCGGATATTAGATATTAAATCCAAATACCAATCGAGACCCAAGTCTGGATTTACACCTCCTTGCATAAGGATTCTTGAACCACCTATATCTTCTAACTCAGATATTCTTTCACTTATTTGTTCAAATGTTTGAGTATAAACTTCAGAGTGACCCGGAGGCCTATAAAAAGAACAAAACTGACAATTAATTGTACAGATATTTGTATAATTAATATTACGATCAACTAAGTAAGTAACTAAACCACCAGGCACTTGTTTTTTTCTTCTTTCAAGAGAAGTAAACATCAAATCATTAATATCTGCTTCTTCATATAATATTGTAGCATCATCAACCGTGAGTCGAGGGGGGTTATTGGATAACTGCTCTAAGAGTATATCTTTCCAACTACGCATTATTCTCACTCAAACCTTTACCAATTAATGCTTCTATATCTGAAATCTCTTTTGGACAAGCTGATGTTAAAACAATAGGACCTTTTTCAGTAATAAGGATATCATCTTCTATACGAATTCCAATTCCTGAATATCTGATTGGAATCTCAATATCTTCTCTCCAGTTTCCGAAATAAAGTCCTGGTTCAACAGTTAGCACCATACCTGCTTGTAATATTCTTTGAGGACCCTTATCACCTTGCCTACCTCCACCAACATCATGTACATCAAGACCTAAAGAATGACTAGTGCCATGCATGAAGAAGTTTCTATACGGACCGTCATAATTTTCGCCCAATGCTTCATCTAAAGTACAATTTAAAACCCCTAGTTTAATTAATCCTTCAGCAATTACTTTTGATGCTGCATGATGCGATGAACTCCAAGGAGATCCAACTTTACATGCTTCAATAGCTGCTATTTCTGCCTCTAATACTAGATTATAGATCTCTTTCTGAGAATCACTGAATTTCCCATTAACTGGCCAAGTCCTAGTAATATCCGAGGCATATCCCTCTACTTCACATCCTGCATCGACTAAAACTAAATCTCCATCTTTAATAATTGAATTATTAGAATGATAATGTAAAATAGTTGCATTATCACCACCTCCAACTATAGAACCATAACTTGCACAACTTTTGTTCGAGGAGAAATAAGCTTCAATAATTGATTGTATTTTCCATTCACCAATTCCAGAGAAACTTTGTTTCATACCCTCAATGTGAGCCTGTGAAGCCAATGACGCTGATTCTTGCATTAATTTAATCTCATTATCTGACTTAATAACACGCATCTCATCTAAAATGACTTTAGGATCAATAACTTCTAGGGTAGATGATTGAATAATTTTATCTAACTTGGTATTAAGTTCGGGAATAGAATAAATCTTTTTACAATTATCAATTTTTTCTGAAATTATTGTTCCCATATCAGATATTGAATAGGCTACATCGATAGGCCAATACGATGAAGCTCCCTCTGTTCCAACTCTTCTCCCTTCCCAAATCTCTGCTTTAGTATCCCTAGGCTGAACAAAAATAGATGTGACCCAAGAACCTGATTTATGATACGCCATAAATATTGCATCAGGGTCTTTCCAGCCGCATAAGTAAAGCATGTATGAACTTGCACGATATGGAAATGTCGTATCATTAGAACGATAACAGATAGGATTAGTAGATATTAAAATCAAAGAATCTTCGGGTATATCTTCAAAAAAAACTTCTTGACGTTTTTTGTAATCATCATAAGGAAGTGGAAGTCTACTCGCAGTTCCCATAATAAGATGGAGATGGGCATCTCTTATCTATTTGTGTAATATACTATTTTCATTTATTCCATTTAGGAATAGATGAACTATCATTATCTTTCTTGAATCTATAGAATACTGTGGATACCAAAAAAAGGAATGAAATGAATAGTGCAATAAGAGGATAAGGCAAATCATTAGCAACATTAGAATTAATCAGTTTAACAGATACAGAAGAATATTCGCCATCATTATCCATTACATCAAGTCTGAGTACTAATTCCTTCTCATTAATTATATTCTCTGGCCAGACTAATTTCCTATCACATCCCTCATATATTGTGACACCATTAATTGACCAAATACACCTTAAATTATCGATATCGTTTATGGAATCTGTAGATGAAGAACCATCTATTTGAATATTTTCAAGATCTACAATTTTCATTTCATCACCATCAAAAATCTCTAATCCATTAATGAATAGCAATGAAGATGGTAGCACATTTGATATTGTGAAATAAAATTCATCTGTTGAAGATAAACCTCCTTCATCCATGACTTCTATCTTAACTATATAATCGGCAGAATTACGAGCATCTAATTCGAAAATACCATTATTGTAACCTTCAGAAACTATTATTTCACTACTATCAGAACTGGTACAGGTCCAGACATAGTACAATTCATCTTCAGACCAAATCGGATCTTCAGATGTTGAGGCATCAATTATTAACATCAAATTATCTTCAGATTGATTAGATGGTTCATTTAATATTGAAATAATTGGTGCAAGATTATTCAATTTAAGTGACAAACATGAAACATCATACTGATTAAAAGATTCATTAGATGGGATTAAAATCACTAACTCATACCAACCATCAGGTTTAGTATTCAAATCTAATTGATAAGAAAAATCACTGTTATCATTATATAACGGATATATCGTATTTTCTTCATCATACGAGATACCACTATTGCATGTCTCTGTAAAAGTAACATAACGTTTCAAATAAAGTTGAATTGATGACGGTTGATTCCCATAAATATCACTAATTTGACCTTCGATTTTTAAATCTCCTTTTATCCAATCTAAGTCACTAGGATTTGAAACTAGAATTGCATGAATTGAATCAGAGGTATAATCGCTATTAGATATGAAAAAAGGCATATTTTGTTCGAAAATAATTTTATCTTCGAGTTCAACATATATATTAAATATACATGAACAAGAGTAGTAATCCTTCGAATCAATAGTGATTTCCCAGTTTAATATGAAATAATCTTCACTAATCGGCACTAAATTTTCAGATAAATCATTAAAAGAACCCCAATTATATTTGAAACCTGTAGAATTTTGAATATCCCATGAAATAATGACATCTTCTCGTGAACTTATTATTGTACCAGATAATATTTCTTCACTGTCAACTATTACACCAAATTCAAAATCAAAGCCTACTGAAATATCTAGATCTTCAGAATCAGCAACAACTGAATCCAAAGAAAAAATAATTAGGGAGGATAAAATTACACCTAGGAATATTACTCTCACATGCCTTGGAAGAACGTTATATTATTGAACCTAATACATAAATGAATCAAATATCATCTATCTGATATCTGCATTTGCCAAGATAATTCATCTAGCCATAGACCTAATGTTCGACGGTTAACAAATTCATGACTGGACTGTGCAGTAAGAACACACTCACAAGCAGCTGCAGCCAGAACAACCGCTGACGACATAGGGAATTGATTACCCAAAGCGGCAGCTAAAGCAGTTGCCGCAGCATCATGAAGCCCAATTTGTTGCGAAGGAGAGGGGGCAGAACAAGCAATAAATTCGATATTCCCATCTGATTCATACAATGTCACTCCATCAACCCCACCTAATACTATCAAAGAATCCCAATTATATTGTTTAATTAAACTAAAAGCAGCCTCTTCAGCGCTATCCAACATTAGCCTCCTTCTTAACAAATCAAGACCTCTAATTTCGAAAAGAACTACAGTAGCGCCACGACTTCTTTCAAGACCAGTTAATTTAGGATCTACAATTGAAGGAATAGAATTTTCTTTAGCACATTGAATTAGTTTCTGGGAACCAATATCTGTAAGTACACCTTTATCATAATCGGAAATGACAAGAGCACAACTATCGGGTATTGATTGTAAAGTTTTTTCTACAAGACGATTGCTTACTTCAATATCTAATTCTTCAAGAGATTCTCTATCTGCCTGTAAAAGAATTTGAGATTTATCGAGAAGGCTCTGTCGGCTGCCAAAGAATCTTATTTTCGTTAATGTTTGACGGTTTTTTACAGTTTCAATACCATCGATTGGCAAACCATCAGATAAAAACTGATTTTTAATAAATTCACCTTCTCTATCGTCTCCAACACATGAAAAAATAGAAACATCCAGACCTAGTGATCCAAGACCTCTGGCAATATGTGCAGCAGCACCAGGAGATTCTTCAGAACGAAGAATTTTCAATACTGGAACTGGGGCAGTAGAAATAAGCCTATTAGAATAACCATGATGATATCTATCTAACATTATATCACCAATTAGTGTGACTTTGGAAGAGTCCATTTTGTCTAAAAGAACCCTTAAATCTTTCAATATTTTTACCCTTTCTCGCGGCGCCTCATCCATATTATCATACTGCCGAGTATTACCACATGAATGATATTTTGCAACCGTTGACATGAAAACAAGAACCTCCTCGTACATTCATGGAGGCATACAAAGACGATTGGTTATATTCTGGCTCTGCTAGTGAAAGATTATGGAATAAATCAGCAATTGGTAAGAAAATAAACAATAATCAGCTACTTTTATCTGCATCTGAAGTAATTTTTTGTCATAATCATAGACATCTAGACTGGCCAAGTGAAAACTGGTTTGAAGAAGAAATTTCAAAAAATCCAAACTTAATTAATGAATCAATAGTAGTTGAAGCATTAAGAGTCCCTGGAAATAACTTAATGTTAACTAAATTCATAGAAAATAATTCTAAATTCCTACATCATAATGATACATGGGGAGTCAGATGGAATTCAAGTAATCACCCTAGAAAAGATTTACCAGAAGCAGAAGTAAGATGGTTCCACTCATCCGAGATGATAGATAGAGAAAATTTGCTATCATGGGCTATTGCAGTTAGCCAACAAGGGCATAAGGCAGAAGTACTAATTGTAGATAATGAGCAGGCAGTTGTCACATACAATATCACTGTAGAAGAACCTAGAGGAGAATTACTTCCCCCCACATATCAGATTTTAGAAACAATTTCAAAATATAAAAAAACTATTATTGATAATGATAAAATATTCGTACATTATGGTAGTAATTGGCCCTGTGAACAGATTGGAATAGATTATGATAACGGAAGAATAATTGATAAAATTACAAATGAATTATTTACTGTATTAGAAGAAGATTATTCACGAGATACAAGTGTATTATATGACCTTCTTATGAGAGGATTACACCCTAGACCCGGATTCAAGTATGGGACATTATGGCGATGCTATGAGCAAAAAATAGGTACAGATCATGCACCATGGTTGGTAGTTAATCCTTCTAATAAAATAATGAATTGGGAAAGTGCTTGTTTAGCATCAAGATTAGCGTCAGGAGTTAATAAGATTTGGTTACAACCCTTGAAACATGAAGAAAAATGGAAATACTTAGGAATTGTACGACCCGCTGCTAATTCAAGATGGACTAATCCAATTAAAAAATAAAATTAGAAATCTGGTATATCAGAATATTCTGGATTAATTATTTGTCGCTTTTTTTCTTTACCGCCTGTAAATACCGAGATGGCAAGGAATATACTAATCATGAGCAAACCATTACCTGGTTCTGAAAGCCATGAAAATGCAGTATTACTATTCAATGAAGACTTCGCTTCGAAAATTATGGGAATCCTTAGTTCGATACCAAAATCATCAACAATAACCAGTTCACCTCTTGCAATCATTCCAGGAACAAGAAGTCCGTCAGGATTAATTGAAATTAATAAATCATCACCGGGTGTCAATGAATTGACATTTTTTACATCTGCAATACGTGAAGCCGCTCCTTGAATCTCAACATTATATATTCTAGCATTTTGTCCTTCATAATCAGGAGTAAATGAAATAGTACTTTCTTGACTATATTCTATAATAGCATAAAAATCATCTGAAATTATACGATTACCCACTTTATGCCATTCTAAATCTAATTGCCGCTGGTTATTTTGATCACATCCAATTTCCCCAATTAAATTACCATTTGAAGGAGTATTTTCATCTACATCCATAATCGGAATTAGAGAGGTCCCGAGAGGTAATTGATTAATTGTTTTATTAATAATATTATTACTATGGGAAAAAACATCTATAGAAAGATTACATATTTCATTGGTCCATACTTCCACAAATAATACTTCACCATCTAATAATTCGACAGGAGACCTTGGCGTGATGACATTGAAAGAATTTATTTGCATAACTGGTGTTATATTAACCATTATTACATCATTATTAGATGATGATAGTGTTGCAAACCAAGTCACTAATCGTCCTCTATTATCATAAATTAGCATTCCTTCAGAACTATCTAAGTTACCAAATTTATCTCCAACTTGAAAAGTATCTGTCGAACTACCACTATCCTTATTTCGGATTAAAGCATCATCACCATCTGCCTCAATAACTTTCAACCATGCATTTTTAGAATCAGTATTAACTAAATTACTATTAATATCACCATTGTTAATATCTTGCTGTTCTACTAAAATACCAAATCCGGGTAGAGCAGAATCGAATCCTATATCACCCCTATTAGTTATACGAATATACTCACCAGATGCGATTTCAATAGATAACGAGTCCCCGCCATCAGATATTGGTTTCAAAGAAAAATTCCCACCTATATTTGGATCTACTACTATCGAACGATTAATTCCAATTAATTCTAGAGTCGCTGAAGAAGGAAATGCAGGAGATGCACCATTACCATTCCAATTACCACTAGCCATTATTCCCCAATCACCAATACCATTCCAATTACTTGTAGGTAGTGAGCTATGAACATCATACAAATCATATGCTCCCATTTGATGAAGCATCTCATGAACGAGGGTACCCATTCCTGATTTAGTAGATGCAATAGTATAATGTTCAATAGACCAATCACCAATTTTAACTGATTCATCTAAACCAGACATATGACTCCAAATTGAATTAGACCCACCGCCTATTTCTTGAGGCTTCGCTGAATGGAGAATTAATATCCGATCTAAAATACCGTCATTATCAAGATCCCAAGCAGACAAATCTTTGCCTGCTAACGTTTCCTTAACTACTCTTTCTACTAAATCTGTTACTCCTAAACCATCTGAACCTGAATCTCGTTCAATTTCACCATCAGCACCCCAAAATTCGATTTTATTGGATGATATCCAAACTTCATCAAGAATTGTAGCATTGAGTGAAGACTGACCATTAGTAATTTGTTGAATATATGAACGAGCTGAATTTTCACCATTAAGAATTGAATTAGCAGTGGCTAAATTGAAACTATCATCTTGGAATGAGACTGGAATTACTAACCAATTTTCTAAATCTTGGACACCTACCAGTATGTCGTAATTATTTTCATTGATAGGGATTTGATCTGATAACCAATCATCGATGATATCTGAGTTTATGTTTGCAGACAAACCAAGCACTATGATAACAACTGAAATAGTCGTTCGCGCCGCATTCATATTAACCTCTAAACAAAACTATGATTTGAATACGTTGTAATCATGCATAAAAATTAGGATTTTTTACTATGATTTATTGATATCCTGAGAAAAACTATTCATGTATGGGCATCAACCTAGAGATTATATCTGAAAAATAAACAGTGAAAAATGCAATAATTATCCTTAAACCCTCATATGTTTTTGGTAGAGTAAGGAATATCATTGAAAAACTGATAAGAAGAATTCTAATTCTAATCCTAGATTCACTATCTTCTACCAACCCAAACAATCTAGACAATGAAAGAATTATCACTGTAAAAATACCAATTACAAGAACCCAAGACACACCTATTCCTAAACTAATAATGGAAACTGCATCATATCTTACAACAATACCATCAATAATACTGATTTGATTAAAAAAATCTATTGAAAGTGGCAATATTAAAAACCAAATGAGAAAAATAGTAATAGGAATTATTATTGCGCTGATAAATAAAACAAGAGTTAACCATTTTTTCTCATTAGGATACAATCCAGGTAAGGCGAAATTACGTAGTTTAATACTAACTATAGGTGATACCATTGTTATAGAAAAAATAAGTAATATAGCCCATTTAATATCTATCCAATCATAGGGGCTATATACGAATAGTTCTAATGATTCATTGCCTAAATCTAGAGATTTTAACCAATAACTCATGAAATCATCAATATAAAAGGATAAAATGAATGAACTGATGATAATCGCAAATGCACCAACTTTGATAATTTTGTAGAGCTCAACAAAGTGCTCTGAAATAGTCATTTGGCTTATTGGGGAAGACTGCATTTCAGAGTAAATCCTTAACTTTAGGTTTAGCTCTAGCGGCCAAAATAGTTCTATATAATCCATATGCAAACCAAGCACTAAACAAGAATGTGAAACCTATAACGAAACTAGAAAGATCTGTGACATTTTGTGCTTCTGGGTCAAGAAGAGCTCTCGGAGGGAACTCTAAGACTGCATCTTCTGCCAACCATCTAACGCCTACAATGAAAGAAATTACAGAAACAACAGCCTGCCGTAAAGCTTGAGGATAAGCTAACTCCATTGCTAAATATTCAGGACCTTCATCATATTTCCTTTCTAAAATTTCTCTCTGTACCACAGCACCAACAATTAATGCAGTCAAACTAAACCAATAGAATAAATTCCCTTGCTGATAAATTCTTTCTGCAATAGCCTCCTGCCTCTGAGCTTCTCTCTCTGCATCAGTTTCTTCCAACAGGAATAAAGAATCATAATCTCCAACTGATATAGTACGTGTAGATAGAATCGCATCACTATCATCCTCAGCTATGGTACCAGGAGGATTTATTGAGAATGCAAGAAGATTCCAGTAATCTTCAACATCGGGAACTCCACCACCATCTACTGAATTTCCAACTAACCAGAAATTCACGGCCCCTTGGTCATCTGAAGGTGCGGTCCATGTTACAATCCAAATACCATCAGAATCGGTTTCACTGTGTGATATATCTCCATCACTATCTGCTGCGATACGTATATCCTCATCATCAGACCAAGAAAATACCCCTACATTACTGGAAGAAAGTAAGAAACCAGCTTTAGTATTACCATCTCCACCAGATAGAGTAAGTGAATCTGCAACTTTTATTGTTAGTTGATATGCTTGATCAAAATCATACATTACTGGGACGCCAGTAATCATGACTACTGCCCTCTCGGAAGTCGCACCATTATTATGACATGAGCAGCCATACTTAACTGTCAATTCACCATCTTGATTCAGATAAGGAGGACCGCTACTGTTACCTAATGCAGGAATTGCAGCCATACCAATAATCAACAAAACAACGATTGCTTTGGAGTTGATAGACACCATACAGTACACCTATGTTATTTCGAGTGTTGACTACCACATAACCGTTGCTTGTCTCGAGCCTTTATACAATCCATATCATAACTCTTTGATAGCCGCGTTCAACTCGTTCATCATTTTCTTACCATCACCGAAAAGCATCATAGTTTTATCTTCATAAAATAAATCATTATCTACACCAGCATATCCAACAGATAGGCTTCTTTTGATGATTACAACCGTCCTAGCCTTGTCTGCATCAATTATTGGCATTCCTGCTAAAGGACCTTCACCAGTCCTAGCAGCAGGGTTACAGGTATCATTCGCTCCAATAACTACTGCCATATCACATTCAGGGAACTCTGAATTAATGTCTTCCATATCGATTAACTGATCATAAGGGATATTAGCTTCTGCAAGAAGTACATTCATGTGACCAGGCATTCTTCCAGCTACTGGATGTATTGCATACTTGACTTCCGTATCGAATCTATCCTGAAGAAGGTCCGCAAATTCCTTCACTTGATGCTGACATTGACTGACTGCCATACCATAACCTGGAACAATAATTACTTTCTGTGCACCATCAACCATCATAGCAACTTCTTCCGCATCGGAACCAACCTTGGTCCTAGTCAAACTTACTTTTTCAGAACCACCAAATGATTTGAACAATACATCTGGAAGAGTACGATTCATTGCTTTACACATAATGAATGTTAGAATTAAACCAGAAGCACCGACCAGTGAACCTGCTACGATTAAAACACTGTTTCCAATAATGAAACCAGTAAATGCTGCAGCAATCCCAGAAAGAGAATTAAGAAGAGATACAACAACAGGCATATCAGCACCACCGATTGGTAAAACAAGAATAATCCCTAGAATGCTAGAAACAGCTATTATTGAATATAGAATATCTTCATTTCTGGGATCAGATATACTTAGATAAATTAATACAATTACTAATCCAATTAATAAAATTTTAATGTAGTTAAGATATGATGGACCCCAAGTAGGTGTACGGAACCATTTTCCAAATATTTCTACACCTCCTTTTAATTTATACATCGCTAGTATAGAACCGGTAAGAGTCATCCATCCAACTAAAGCCGATAAACCCGCAGCAATCATTAAAACTTCTAAACCTAAACCAGTAGGTAATGATAATTCTGGGTTTTCAATATATTTCCAAGATTCAGATAATGCGACTAGTGCAGAAGCTGCACCACCAAAGCCATTGAACAAGGCAACTAACTCAGGCATACCTGTCATCTCAACTTTTACAGCCATGATATAACCAATTGTAGAACCCACTAAAATTCCCGAAATAATTAATGTCCATTCAGCTCCACCTTCCAAGTACATGTCAGTAACAGTAGTCAATACTGCGACTAACATACCCATAGAACCTAATTTATTCCCACTAGGAGCTGTTCTTGGATGTCCAAGTTTTTTGAGACCGAGAATAAATAAGCATGCTGAAATTAAATAACCTATAGATATCCACTCACCAAATTCCATGATTAGTCCTCCTTTTTCTTATTTTTTCCAGCAATCATATTCAACATCCTATTAGTCACTGCAAAACCTCCAATGACGTTTATCATCGCTAAAACGATAGCTAAAAATGCCAATAAACCCGATAAGGACGTACTACCACCTTCAAAGGCTACATTGGCTCCATATAATGCGCCAACTACGCTGATACCAGAGATAGCATTAGCACCGCTCATTAAAGGAGTATGTAACATTGAGGGAACTTTTGTTATTAATTCAAAACCTAGGAATATAGAGAGTACAAACAGTGTTACTGAGCCAATTAATAATTCAGGAGTCATCAAAGAATACCCCCCAGTCGAGTTTGTTTATCATGTAAAATTCCATCTTTGCAAATCAATACTCCGCCCATCCCAGGTATATGGAAATCTGATCCCTCTGGTGAACCAACGAGAATATCATCTTCTTCAGATATGATTAATTCATCATTATCAAAAATTGACAAAACGAAAGAGGTTAGATTGTTTGAATATAGCGTACTGGCTGTGTTAGCAATAGTACCAGGTAGATTAGAGGTACCGACAATTATTACCCCATTTTCAGTAGTATAAATTTCTCCAGGTTTTGTTAATTCACAATTGCCACCTACATCAGCATTCATATCAACGATTACTGTGCCTGACTTGAAAGTTAAAACTGCAGACGCAGGGATGGTAATTGGTGCTGGGCGGCCAAAGATTCGAGCAGTGGTAACAATAATATCTGCTTCAGAAGCAACTTCGCAGACAGTGTCATTAACTTTCTGAATAAACTCTGGAGTCAAGGGTTTAGCATAACCCGATTCATCTTCAAAATCATCCATTCCTTCTACTTCTATAAATCGTCCACCTACAGATTCGATTTGCTCTGCTGCTGATTTTCTAACATCAGATGCATAAACAATAGCACCTAATCGCTTAGCAGTTGCAATAGCTTGGAGGCCTGCCACTCCACTCCCCATAATTACAACTTTAGCAGGCTTAACAGTACCTGCAGAAGTAGTCATCATAGGAATTCCTCTAGGAACATAAGATGCCCCTAGTAGAACTGCTTTATACCCTGCTAAATTATCTTGGCTAGAGTTAACATCCATTGATTGAGCACGCGATAACCTTCGAGGTATCATATCCATTGAAAATAAAGTAACATTAGAACTTATACAATTATTTATTTTTTCAGGGTGGCGGAATGGATCTGCAACACAGATAAGTTTCATTCCACTCCTTAATTCAGAGGAATCTAACATTCTTATTGTAATTAGTAATTCACAGGAGAGAACTTCATCTCTCTGACTAATATTAGCTCCAGCAGATTCATATTCATTATCAGAAAAATTAGAATTAACACCTGCACCGGATTCAACAAAAACTTCCAATCCTTTTTTGGTTAGTTTTTTAACAGAATTAGGTACAATTGCAACTCTGTTTTCACCCTCTGGTTCAGTTAATACTCCTAGCCTCATAATATCACATCTACAAAAATAAGTCTCTGCCTCATTATTGTTAACTAAGCCGAATGTAATCAGATTATTGAATGAAACGGGTGAATGTCTTCAAAATACGATTACAATGCTTTAGTTTATTCAGAAAAGAATTATGAAGCCTATACCAAAAACAGCAATATCACAGATTGCATGAGATAACCAACATACCCATATTGAGCGATATCTAATGTATAGCCAAGACCATATCGCAGCTGCAGATAAGAGACCGAAAGAGGCAAGAATAGTCTGCCACCAGATAAAACCAAACAAATGTAGAGCAATTGAATGATGAAGAGTAAATAGTAATGCAGAAAATATGATTGCTGCTATATCATTTTGAAAGATAATCACTGATTTTGTAGTGATGAACCAGCGAAAGACATATTCTTCTAAGAGACTATTAATGAAAATCCAATAGAACATTCCCAATATATACAAATTAATATTCGAAAGCCCTTTTGACTGAAGCGTATTTTTCATTTGTTCTATATCTAATGAACTTTCAAAAATATACCATGTAATAATTATAATCATAGACATTACTAAACCAGTTAACAGGCCCATCCTAAGCCCATCTTTAGAAGGAAGATTTTTAGATATTGAATTTTTATCTATGTAGATATACCAAACTGTGGGTATTACGAATATCCAAAGTTTACATGATAAGAAAAAAAGTTGAGAAAAAAATTCATCATCAATGATTTTGAGCCCAAAAATTACTGACATAGAGGGGACAAAACATATCAATAAAACCGAAATTATTGACTTACTCCTTGAATCCATAATGTTTGCTAACCGTTATCTAATAAAGAAGATTATGCCGACAGACTGGAGTATACTGCTCACTAAAGGCTAAGGATGAGATACCTGCGGACACATAATGAGGGAAACTCAATGGCTAGAGGAGCAAAAAAAATTGCAGTAATTGGTGCGGGTAATGTAGGGGCCACTTGTGCCTTCGTGATGGCTGAGAGAAAATTAGGAGAAATCGTATTGTTAGATATTTACGAGGGTTTTGCAAAAGGTAAAGCCTTGGATATGAGTCAAGGAGGACAAGTTCTAAATTATGATGGAAAGATCACTGGTACTTCAAAATATGAAGATATTGCTGGTTCGGATGTAGTCGTAGTAACTTCGGGTTTCCCAAGACAACCTGGTATGAGCCGTGAAGACTTGATAGGGAAAAATGCAGAAATAATTTTACAAGTTGGAACGGGAATTAGAGATTTCGCCCCGGAAGCAATAGTAATTATGGTTACAAATCCTCTCGATTTAATGACTTACCATATGCAGAAAGTAACTGGTTTCCCATCAAATAGAGTAATAGGACAAGCAGGAATTTTAGATTCTGCAAGAATGACTCATTTTGTATCGCAAGCAATAGGATGCTCGAATGAAGATGTTCAAGCTATGGTACTAGGGGGGCATGGAGATACGATGGTTCCTTTACCAAGGTACACTACAGTTGGAGGGATTCCAATTACTCAATTACTTGATGAAGAAACAATAGATGCCATATCTCAGAGAACTGCAAGTGGAGGAGGAGAAATAGTGAAATTACTAGAAAGAGGAAGTGCCTTTTACGCCCCTGGAAGTGCTGCTGCAATAATGGCAGAATCTGTATTGAATGACAGAAAAAGAATGCTTCCATGCAGTGCTTTGCTAAATGGCGAATATGGATTAGAAGATGTATACATAGGAGTTCCAGTTGTTTTAGGCAAGAATGGAGTAGAACGTATAATTGAATTAGATTTAGAAGATAAAGAATTAGATAGTTTACAAGATTCTGCTAATTTCTATAAGTCTCAACTAAGTGAAATATTAGGTTATTAGTAATTAAGAAGGAACAAAAATGACAGATTATATCCATTTAGAACACGACGGGAAGTTACTTCTAGTCAATAATAATGGAAAAGGCCCCGCAATACCAGTATTAGGTAGAACTAGCTGGGATGGAGAAACGTTCCTAATTAGACTCCCTACTCTAGAAGAAGTCAGTTCTATGGGGATAGAATGGGATTTAAAGAGAAAGAATTTTATAATTCTTGGTGACATTGAAAAGAAAGTAATAATTGCAACACCAAGAATTGATTGGCCAAAAGACTGGGCTTGGAAAGATTCGGTAATTAGTGATAGTGCTGTTGATCCAGTGGCAAGAGAATCTGTTTATCGTACAATACACAGAGTTGTCTCCAAAGTAATAATTCAAAATAATGAACAAATGATCCTCATGGCTAAAGCAAGTAGAGGTTTCTTTACTGGCTGTTGGACATTACCCGGTGGTTTTGTTGATTATGGCGAGCATCCTCGAAAGGGAGCAGTTAGAGAAGCACTAGAAGAATTGGGTATTGAAATAGAAATTCCAGATAAAAATGGAGAATCAGGAGAAGTTATTGAAGGTAATGATGGAGCAATAATTCAACAAAATATTTTCACTTCAGAAGGTATAAACTGGCTATCATTCACATATATATGTAATTTAGATATACCTATAGAGAAAATTAAGCCAAAAGAGGGTGAAATAGAAGAAGCAAGATGGTTCAATAAAGAAGATGCCTTAAGAAATGCAGTAAGTATGTTTGACAGAGATGCAATATTAAGATTGAATAATTAAAAATATCCATCAGCCTAAATTAATGGTGGGCCTGCCTGGATTTGAACCAGAGTCTGTTCGTCCCAAACGAACAAGCATAGACCAGACTAACCCACAGGCCCTGTGAGTAACCCTACGAACGAACTACATGTCAAGAACTTAACTCAACCAATTCCATGTTTTTTCATTTACTCTTAATAATAAACCCTGCATTTCAGCTTGTCCAATTAAGTAATCGCTACTCAAATCTAATTTACCTTCATCGAGTAATATTTTATCTAGTGTAACTTTATTCAAGTTTCCACTTTGATCAGTGGCTAATTTCATTAATTGAATCATATTTTTAGTATCTGGTTTAGAACTAGAATTACTTCTAGAATCTCTCTTTTTAATTTTGGAGATTAATTCTTCACTTATTTCATCAGGAATATTTGCTAATGAAACCGCATATGATAATTTTTCTGCATTCTCAAATAACTTAATTTCCTTAAGATTAGTTGAAGAACCACACTTTGTACAATAATTATTTTGAGTTTTAGTCGAACCGAATGAGTGCCCACAGCCGCAGGTGATGAGGTTGAACTGCTGTGTCATATTAACTTAGAAAAAGTGACAGTTGAAGAGTTTGTCTAATCATTGGTGTCACAAATAATTCATGAACAAAGATGCTAGTCGACACACATGAGACGGGCCGGGATAACTGTATCTTGGATAATTATTATTCTATTAATATTATCTTCAGCCAATAGTTTTGTTAAATCAGGAGGTGATTCTATCAATGCTTGGGCATTATTATTATTAATACCTTTACCACTTTTATTCATTATCTCTGAGCGTTCTGTTTCTGAGAATTCAGAAGATATAAATCTAGAAAAATGGGATGAAGATAATGATGAAAAATACAAATTGAAGAAAGAGGCAGATGACCCTCTTGAAAGCGGTTTTGACATTCCTACATTATAACTACAGCAATCTTAGTGTTTCAAGATTAGCTGGAGCATATGTTTGTACGCGGAATTTTTCGCGTAGACCTTGACGGAATGCATTACATGTTTGAGCATCACCGTGATGACAAATTATTTTTCGTGGAGTAGGTTTCAGAGCTGCTACATAATCCATTAACTGATTCCTATCTGAATGACCACTGAACCCATCTATTTTCCTCATAGAGCAATTAACTTGTATCATTAAAGTTTGACCTTTATCGATCAAAGGTACAGATGAATGACCATCTCTGAGCCTACTACCAAGTGTACCTGATGCTTGGTATCCTACAAAGCATAGGGTATTGTTAGGTTCAGGAGCCCAGTGTTTGAAGTATTCAACAATAGGCCCTCCTGTCATCATACCACTGGTTGCTAAAACAATACAAGGAGATGGATCAAGGAGTATTGATTCCCTCTGTTGATATGATTCCACTGTACGGAACCATTTCGAGTGGAATGGATTTTCAGAACCACCTTTGAGAAGTTTTTTCCTTAAATCTCTATTGAGGAAATTAGGGTGACTAGCATGAATTGCTGTTGCTTCTGAGATCATACCATCTAACCAAACAGTGACGGGAGATACTTTTCCGGATTTAAATAATTCATCAATTGCAATCATTACTTCTTGAGACCTTCCTACAGCAAAAACTGGACAGAATATTTTACCACCTCGACCAATGACGTCAATTATCATTTCTTGTAATTCATGACTTGCTGCATCCCTAGTTGGTTGAATGTCTTGAGGACCTCCATAAGTTGATTCAATAATTAAGGTATCAACTTTTGGAAATCTAACAGTCGCTGCATCGAAAAGCCAAGATTTTTCATACTTAATATCGCCAGAGAATAATATTTTATGCTCATTACTCCCTTCACCAACATTCATGTAAACACTAGATGAACCTAAAATATGTCCAGCATTTTCCATTGTCATCTTAATGTCTGGGGCAATGTCTGTTTTATCGCCCCAATTAACATCAACAACATGCTTGATACACTCTTGAATATCTGCTTTGGAATAAGGCGCCTCGTTTCCTTCTGCTTGACTAACTTTAACATAATCAATTTGAAGTAATGTCATCAAATCTCTAGTTGGAGGTGTGCAATATACTGGACCGCGATATCCATAACGAAATAGAACAGGTAACATTGCAATATGATCTACATGAGCATGGGTTATGACAATAGCATCAAGATTGTCTAGAGGCATTAATTCCGGTGCATTGAAGAAGGGTTGAATCTCATTTTTATTCGTAGTTGGTTTCGCTCCACAATCTACTAACACTTTAGATTCATTTGTAGTTATCAAGTGCATAGCTCTACCAACTTCTCTATAAGACCCTAAAGCAGTAATACGCACCCAAGACTCACCAGGTCTTTGAGGTCGGTAAATTCTTGCACCAAACTTCCTAAGTAATGATTTTCTCTCATCTGACATTTCTTTCCTATATCTTCTGATATCATGCTGAGTTCTACTTTCAATTGAAGGCGCTCTGACGACTTTAACTAACCAACCAATTTCATTCCTTAGAGATTGGATGTGAGAACCTTTAGGCCCTACTGCATCAGATGGGTTATCACATTCTAAAATTACCTCGCTTAGGGCAGGATCTAGCCAGACCTTTCTAACTTCGGCTTCAGGAGGTATAATTTGACTAACTGCATCATGAACTTCTTGTTCACTAGATAAAATATCGGGATGAGGGCGAATAACGATTCTTCTTTTTACTATTTTAGCAATTTTGACTGTTAAATTATCAGTAGAAGTTGTAAATCTTTCAGGCTGTTTTGTAATGACAGATATTGAACCCGCTTCAAGATCAATCTCATAATCAATATCTTTAGGAATTATACCTGATATTTTCTTTTTTAATTCAGCGTATGACAATCTCATAAAAAAACAACCTAAGTTATTCACGACATAGGGGGAACTCCGTAAAACGGAGATGTGCACAATGCAACGTGAATATCAAAGTGAAGAAAGGAGAGCTGCTAACTGGTCTCCAGGTAATTGTTGAAATCCTTTTTCTGCAGTAATTACTGCTAAATCCATCCCATTGCCACTAGCAGCATCTCTTTGTGCAGAGGCAAGTAGGGCTTTAGCTGCAACTTTTAAAGCAGATTTCTCATCCATACCGTCACGGTATTGGTCTTCAAGAACACCATACATATATGGTGAACCTGAACCAGTTGCACAATAAACATCAGGAATAGAACCTCCTGCTGAATCAATACTGTAAACACTAGATCCGGATGAATCTACTCCTACGATTAATAGTTGAACATAATGAGGTCGACCAACTAAGATATTAGCAGTTAGTGTAGCTGCACCCTTAACAGTCATAGCAGTTCCCTCTTTCAGTTCATATAACTTTAATTCCGCTGCAAGAGTTCTAGATAATGATTGAGCATGGCCAACTAATCCAGCAGTTGTTAATGCAATATTATTTGATAGTCTAAACATTTTTTGTACACTTTTATTTGCAATGAAATGACCCATTGTTGCTCTATGATCAGCACCTACAACAACTCCGCCATCAAAGGTAATTCCGATTGTGCTTGTTCCAGTCTTTACTGCATCAGTTGTTGCGTGCATTTTAATCACCGCCATAGGGAGAAGTCCCTCAGCGTTTCTATCAATATGAACTCCTTTATCAATGCAACGGATAAGAGGTATGAAATTTATTGATATGTAGATAAAATACACTATGAGAGAATATATCACTAGATAAGTCAAAGAACACCTCCCTGACGCGTTATCGTGGTGAAAGAAGAAAGTAGTGAGCCAAAATGGATTGAAATGCCTAGTTTACCTAACTATGGTAACAATTCAATAGAGGCTGAACAAGATTATCACGACTTAGGGGAAAGGTACCCTCAAGCACCTGTTCCTATGCACCTAGGTGATACAATAATTCATAGAGCAACCCTTGAAGATATTACAGGTCTAAAGGAAATCATGAATTGGATATCTGAAGGAGATATTACGATTGTAGAAATGAGTGGAATGATTAATCGCGATATAGAACTTCAAATGGCGGTCTCAAAGTTACAAAAATTTGTAGAAAATGAAATGAAAGGGACCGTTTTTGGACTAGGTCATAATCGATTACTACTATTACCTCCAAGTTTTGGCACTAAAAAGGCTGATATAAATCCTAGATGAGGGCGTCTTATGGAGAGTACAGTTGAACAGCCCTGCCCTATTTGTTTTTCAGATAAAGGGCTAACTATGATCGCTCATACTTCGGAAATACCATATTTTGGTGAACACACTCAATTAACTATTCTGTGCCCATCATGTGGTTGGAGACATACCGATTTCATACCAGCAGAAGGGAAAAAACCAGGTGCCTGGAGTTTAGATATTGATAATGCAAATATGCTCACTGTCAGAATAATTAGGTCATCGTCATGCACTGTCAAAATAGAAGATTTAGGTCTGGAAGTAGAACCTGGAGGAGCTACTACTGGATATGTATCTAATATTGAAGGAGTGTTGAATAGGTTCGAAGATGCTATTCAATTAATGTATAGACAATCTAAATCATCTAATGAAATTGATATAATTGAAAAGTGTGAGAAATTAATGGAAAAAATTCGATTTGTTAAAAATGGCGATTTGTGCGTGAATATTACGTTATTAGATCCGATGGGACATAGTCAAATATTACATGAAAAAGCAATACCTAGAGAATTGACTGAAAAAGAATTAGAAGAATTAGAGGTTGGACCATTAATTCCAGTATTTAGTTCGGAAGATATAGGATAACTATCTCGAATCTGGGGCAAGGAAATCATCGATTCGATCTGCCCATTGATCTCTTTTATCTGAGAGTTCAGTTAACCATTCAGCAGCCTTATCAATACAGATTTGTTTTATCTCGCCAGCCAATAACCTACCTGATTCATAATCTCTACCAATAGAAGATAACTCACTATCACTCTCCTCAAAAAAGAATTGAAGATACTGATAAGCAACATCTTTTGATAAATCTCCCCCTAACCTTCTATGCTCCTCTATTGTAGCCTGGCCACCGCTATATGCACGCTTTACTTTCTTTGACATCTCTTCGATTGTATCGCTCATAAATATTGTAGTTTCAGGCTTAGATGATGACATTTTATCACCCGTCATGCCAACCGCAAAACGATGATATGTAGAACTGGGAGGCATTAATCCAATTCCTCCCATCTCTCTTTCAAGAGAGAGTAAAGAAAGTTTAATTCGAGATTTATCTCCAATTGTAGCTCCAGGTATCTCTATCGTACCATGCTTAGGATTAGCTAAAATATCCGCAAATCCAAGTTTAGATAAGGATGTTTTAAGTTTCTCAAAAATTGATGCCCGTACTTGCCGGTTGACCCCACCAGATTCTGAAACACCCATTTGAATTTTATTTTCATCTTGAATAGATAATCCTATTGTTAAACCACCACTTTTCCTTTCCTTAAGATTAAACCAATTTGTTTTACCAGCCAATCCTCGTGTGAGTCTAATATGAGGGTCTTGATCAACACCAACAGGCACTACAATCGGCCTTAAGCCACCATATTCATCTAATTGCGGATGTAAAATGTCACCTGCTTGAATAAGAGGTGCTTGGACATGAGCAAGATTTGTATCACCTGAGAAACCATATATTGCCTCAAATTCGGAAAGATTCGTCTTTTTACCTAATGTAAAACCAAGACGTTGGACATCTGGCCTCATACTTTGAAAATACACATTAGTTTTATCAGGGTCAAGACCTAGTGCGGCATAATTATGAATATACTCTGACAAAGCTATTTTACGACCTTCTTCCAAAGATGTACCACGTGTTGCTAAAGATTCTAAATCAGCCACAGTTACAGTAATATCTCCACCATGATCTTGAAACCATTTAACTTGATTAATTACCATACTATGGCCAAGATGCATTTTCCCACTAGGCATTAGTCCTGTTAATACTCCAAATTCATCTCCTCTATGTATGGAATTCAAAATAACATCTAAATCTCTGTGTGCGAAAACAATGCCTCTACGATGTAATTGATTAGGGTTAGGTATTTTAGAAATTTCAATTTCACTTAAACCGAAATTATCTCTAATTCTTGCATAATCAGTTGACTGTTGAGAAGACCATGGATCTATCCGAGACTCACCAACCATATGTCTTCGAGTGCAAAGCCCTCAATCAAGGCTACGCATAAAACATTACGAATATGCCCAACTACTATGGACAGTAACCATAGCCGAGGAATGAGAATATGACTACTATACACTGCTTAGGTTCGGGACTTGTTGGCTCTTTTGTTATCAAAAAATTAGTATCTGAAGGAAGAAAAATAAATATTGTTGATATCGAAAGTAAAAAATATCCATTTGAACATGAACTAGTAAACATACACATTACGGACGCGTACAAATATTGCCAAGAAATAAAGCATAAGGATGACTTATTCATTAACATGCTACCAGGGAATTTGGGACATAAAGTTACAAAATTACTGGTATCCAAAGGGAAAAAAGTTGTAGATCTAAGTTTTAGTGAAGAGACACCTGAAGTTTTGCATAATACTGCCGTTGATACTGGAGCGAAAGTCCTCTGGGATGTTGGTATTGCACCTGGATTTTCAAATATGTTAGTTTCATATGCAGCAAGAATGGGGGATGGTATAAATAATGCAGAAATCAGAGTAGGAGGTAACCCTATTCAAACAGATGAAAAATGGAGTTATATGGCACCATTTTCTCCAAATGATGTGATTGCAGAATATACTCGCCCAGCAAGAATTATCAAAGATAGAAATATTTGCACCTTACCTGCTTTATCTGAAATACATAAAATCAATGTTAAACAAAGGGGAGTTATGGAAGCATTCCTTACTGATGGATTGAGAAGTCTACTTTACACAATACCTGCCAATGATATGAATGAATATACTGTTAGATGGCCAGGACACATCCAAAAATTCATTGAAGAAAGAGAAGCTGGCATATTAGATATTGAGGAGTTAATAAAAAAATGGAAGTTTGACGACAAACGTGAAGAATTTACATGGATGGAAATTAAAGTAGAATGTAATAATGGAGAAAAAATGTCTTGGACTATTTATGATGAAGGAAGGAATGGAGATTCATCAATGGCTAGAACTACTGGATTAGTAACATATTCATGCATAAAACAGTGGTTAATGGATGAAGAATTCATATCAATAGGAGTTTACCCTCCTGAAAGTCTATCTAATGAAGCAATATTTAATGTATTACAGAATCTACGTGATGAAGGAGTTATAGTTGAGGGACCAGATATCAAATTATAATAAAAATCACTTATCTTGATCTCTACGTACCAGCCACCTAATTGACAAAGGAGTTGCAATGAGTACGCTTATGGCAATAATAGGTAATCTCCAATCCATTTCTAATGCCGAGGGCCTTTCTATTAGCCAAGTAAAAAGTAATGGTGAGCCATAGAAATCAGAAGCCCACTCATGAAGATTAGTAACATGATGGCCAACAATGGTAACACTATGATGTAAACCATTAAATGTTTGAAGAGGAGAATATGAAAAATTAGGATTTTCATCAAATACAATTGTGATTTCATCACCAGGAGTAATTGTCAACAATAAACCATCATCAATATTTCTCCAACCTTCTTGAAGAGTCTTGGTATCAGATTCCAGTAGTGGATAAGAATTTCCACTCGAACCTGTGATAGAAAATAATGAGGATGATGTTTGTATCATTATACTGCCAGGAACTATCCATTCTGAACCTAGAGATTTATCTAAACTAACAGTTAATGAATTGTCTGAACTATCAATATTAATTAATGAACTAGAAAGTCCATGATTATACCACTCACCCCAAGTAGTATACCATACATCTTGATTCTCCAAAAATTCAATAGCATCCTTATCTTCCCTAACTTTGAGATCAAAAATTCGGGCTTCCCAATAAATTGATACTAAAGAATCTCTATCTGCTGAATCGAGCAAACTAATATTTGCAGAATTTTTTTCTAGACTGCCGCCATTTCTTTGAATTACAAACATATCATTAGCTTCAGTCTGTAAATTATCACCTAAAATAATAAATCCTGATTCTTTTAGAGAAGAAAGTGTTGAATTATCAATAATATCTGGTACACCAAAAGAAATTGGTTCGGCACCCCATCTAGATGAATTAGTATGCTCAGTGATATACTCTTTACATAATTCAATAATAGAATTATCATTATTTATATCCTTGCCCTCATATCCATGGCAAGCGAATTCATCACCATGATCCAGCCTCTCAGGACCAATTAAATTCCATAACCAATTATCATCATCCCATTCCGCAGCTACTGCAGGAGACAGTAAAGGAGTGATAAATATTAGAAGTAAAATTAGACCCTTATTCCGTATCTCCATGTCTCTCCGAATAGGAAATATGCAATGAACCCTTGTGAGCCTAATGGAAAGCAATAAGGGTAAAGTGTGACCGCGATAGATGTATCATGCTATCAGATAGTAGTTTAAATTCCATATCTGAGTTAGTTGATTTGTCAGGTACTGGGAATGATTTTTCTACACCATTCATGTATAAATTCTTGTTATTTATTTTACCGGCTCCTTTCAGAGCTTTAACGAATATCCATTATCATGGACTCGAAAGAATTCCAGATAAAAAATCAATGATATTCGTTGCGAATCATACATCTCATGTTGACCCGTTCTTAAAAATAATTGCAGCTAGAAGACCGGTTCATTATCTTGCCAAACAAGAACATTTTGAATCACAAGCAACAAAACTCTTGATGAAAAGTACCGGACAAATTGAAACAGTTAGAGACAATGGAGCTAAGCACGCATTATCTAGAGCAGTGGATGTATTGAATTCAGGGGCTGCAATAGGAATTTTCCCTGAGGGAACAAGATCAAGAAATGATAGTCCGCCATATTTACAAAAAGGAAAAACTGGAGTAGCAAGATTAGCTGCACGATTCCCTAACTCATCAATAGTACCACTATCGATAACTGGAGCAAGAGGATTCATGAAACCAGGTAGTCTAGTTGTTAGACCATGGAAGAGAATAGATATTTTTATCGGAACACCAATAACATTCGCTGAATGGGCATCAAGTCCCTCAGGTGGAAATCTGAATAATGAAAAAATAAATCAATTATTACTCAGAAATGAAGAAGAAAAAATGAGTCAAATGAAAGAAATATTTAGAAATTTAACAGATCAAATCATTGAAACTTTACGGCTTAATGGCGCACCTTAAGTGACTTAAGGAGAGTATCATTCAAAGACTGTCGTCTAAACCGCTAACATCACTATGGAACAGTACCTAGATTTTTTACGGCGAATTCTAGATGAAGGAGGTGAGAAGGGTGATAGAACTGGAACTGGAACAAAATCAATATTCGGTCACCAAATGCGCTTTGATTTATCCAAAGATTTCCCTGCAATAACAACAAAGAAAGTACATTGGCCGAGCGTTATCCATGAATTATTATGGATATTATCGGGAGATACTAATGTCAGTTATTTACAAGAGAATAAAGTAAGGATATGGAATGAATGGGCAGATGAAAATGGCGATTTAGGGCCAGTTTATGGAAAACAATGGAGGAAATGGGTCTCTAATGAAGGAGAAGTAATTGATCAAATAAAAAATGCCATTGAACTAATAAAAACAAATCCTGAATCTAGGAGAATTATAGTTTCAGCATGGAATGTGGGGGAATTAGACAAAATGGCGCTCATGCCTTGCCATGCATTCTTTCAATTTTATGTCCGTAATGGGAAATTATCATGCCAATTATATCAAAGAAGTGCAGATGTTTTCCTAGGAGTGCCTTTCAATATTTCATCCTATAGTCTGCTTACTTACATGATGGCACAAGTTTGTGAACTTGAACCGGGTGAATTCATATGGACTGGTGGGGATTGCCACCTTTACAATAATCACCTTGAACAAGCAAAACTTCAGGTCTCACGTACACCTCTTAAGCTTCCAACATTAGTATTAGACCCTAGTATTCGAGACATTGATGATTTTACAGCAGATCATATTGAGATTATTGATTATGAGCACCATCCACATATTTCCGCACCAATTTCTATATGAGGTATTCTAATGAAAATAAAAATGATTGTTGCAATGGATAATCAGAAATTCATTGGAAAAAATGGTCAACTACCTTGGAGATTACCCATAGATATGGCGAGGTTTAGAAATTTAACTATTGCAGATGGTTTTAATGCAGTAATAATGGGAAGAAAAACTTGGGATTCATTGCCGGAAAAATATAGGCCATTACCTGAAAGATTGAATATTGTCATGTCAAGAGATACAAATTGGAAAGATGAAAATGCAGAATGTGCACTTTATCCTGGAAGAGCTATAGAAATCGCTTATGCGAACGGTTGTGAGGAGTGTTGGATTATAGGTGGTGCACAGATTTATGATATGTATCAAGATAGAATCGATGAAATACATTTGACAAAAGTCCATACATCTGAGAGTGGAGATATAAGTTTCCCAAATCTTAATTGGAATGATTGGGATGAAAAAATAATTGAGAAAGTTCCAAAAGATTCTGCAAACGAATACGAAACAACATATTCGATATGGATGAAAAAGTGATATCTTATGAAAACAGGGCATTTACCTTTCCCAATGCCTGAAAGAAAATATGCATTGAAACAGAATTGGTCTAATCTTACATTTATGCATTGGGAAATTGAACCAAAACTTCTACAAAAACATATCCCTAAAGATCTAGAGTTGGATTTATTTAATGGAAAAGCATATGTTGGTACTATTCCTTTTAGTATGGAAAAAGTAAGGCCGCGAAATATCCCAGCTATATCTTATATCTCAAATTTCCCTGAATTTAATGTAAGA
>Ga0209035_10000017_pt1 | contig 75031 bp, 63 predicted proteins | sample MarorgKNORR_S2LV_6_FD_188220 | JGI IMG/M metagenome (GOLD analysis project Ga0209035, IMG submission 188220) | Marine microbial communities from the Southern Atlantic Ocean, analyzing organic carbon cycling - AAIW_A/KNORR_S2/LV (SPAdes) (version 2) | ecosystem: Environmental > Aquatic > Marine... | reverse complement strand
AATCTTACATTTATGCATTGGGAAATTGAACCAAAACTTCTACAAAAACATATCCCTAAAGACCTAGAGTTGGATTTATTTAATGGAAAAGCATATGTTGGTACTATTCCTTTTAGTATGGAAAAAGTAAGGCCGCGAAATATCCCAGCTATATCTTATATCTCAAATTTCCCTGAATTTAATGTAAGAACATATGTCACTAAAAACGGTAAAAGTGGCGTTTTTTTTCTGACACTTGATGCACAAAGTTGGATTACTTGCACATATGCACCATTAGCATATGGATTGCCATATAAATATGCGAAATGTATTATGGAAGTTAGCAATAGTGACAGGTATTATTGGAAATCAAAAAGATCCGAAAATGGGATTGGAATAGAAGGTGAATCAATTGCTAATGGCTCTATCCTCAAAGCGAAAAAAGGAAGTTTAGAAGAATTTTTATTTGAGAGATATTGCCTTTATGTGAGCTATAGGGGTGAAATACACCGAGCATATACCTGCCATGAACCATGGGAATATAGGGATGCTAAAGTGACAATAAAAGATAATTCATTAACTGAATTTTATGAATTGGGAATTAAAAATACGTTGAAGCCAGATCTTGTACATGTTAGTAAAGGAGTTGAAGTATTAACATGGAGTATAGAAAAAACGGTGACACAAAATGATTACTAATGACATATTATTATTAGATGGAGAATGTGGCCTATGCAATAGAATGGCAGTATTTTTGTATCCGCGATTAAATATCAAAGAGAATCTAAATTTCGTAACTAACCAAAGTGAAGAGGGGCAGGAAATTATCAAAACATTTTCAATTAATCAACAAGAAGCAGATACTGTCTATCTTATTCGAAATGAAAAATCATATATTAGATCAGCGGCAGGAATACGATGTTTACTTTATATGAAATGGCACTATAAAATCTGGTATCCTTTTCTGTGGATTATACCTCTACCATTTAGAGATTTCATCTATAAAATAATTTCTAAAAATCGGCATAAAATATTCTCTAAACCAGATATATGTATGATACCTGAACAAAAAAAATAATTAAATAACATATTTTGTAATAGCAACTAGTACTTCCAAGTAATATGCTCAGAAATAGGATAATCATACAATTCTGAGCTTGGCCAATTAAGTTCCTGTGCTAGAAAAATAATTGCAGATTCATTCGCTAAATCAGTGGAGATACCAATATCTAGTTGCCCCTCACATCCCCTAACTGCACAACCGATAGGAGCAAATGCATAATGCCCAGAGTTATTGAAAATGCCATAATTGACAAGATAACTACCTAACCTCAAAGATGTATTATTAACTTCTGAAATTACTGTAGTATCATCTATATCACCAGTTAAAATCAAAGTTGGAACTGATACACGAGAGATTCCTTGGTTGAGTACTGTTCCATTCCAAGGAGATAGTAGTATTGAAGCCCATACTCTATCATCGCCTAGTAATATTATGTCGTTTAGTTCATTATTTTGAGACAAGAAATCAATTGCATTGCAATGTATAGGATTATTAATTTCACATCCTAACTCCAAATCAGATAATGAAATTTCTGCACCAGAAATCATCATAGAGGCATATCCACCTGTAGATTGACCAATGATAGAGTATCCATTTTCTTCAATAATGCAATTACTTAATTCTCCATCTCCATTACTTTGTTCGATTAACCAATCAAAACTTTCTCTGATATCCAAAGGCATCGATAATAAAATTTCACCTATTTTATCTGGATTAGCATCAAGAAGAGTGCCATATCTATGATCTGGAGCTATCGAAATAAAACCATGGGTTGCTAAATTTTCCATCATAAATGCTGAACCCCACCTAATACTAGGGAAACCATGACTGTAAATACTGACAGGCCTAGGTTCTGAACAATCAGGAGTAATATCATCTAAAGCAAATCCTGGAAGTACATTATTATATATTACTTTAGAACCTGATTCATCTATTGCAGGGAACCATATTTGTAATGTGATTTCGTGACCTCTTGGAGAATTAAATGTCAAATCTCGTGTCCCAGCAGTAAAAGGACCATCCCCTAAAAGAGAGGAAAATGGAGTTAGATCGAACTGATCTTCTAAGTCACTGATGCCATCACCGTCATCATCATCATCAATACCATTGGGTATTCCATCTGAATCAGTATCCCATTTTTCATTGGAATCAAGAGGATAATCATCATCAGCGTTATCTATGCCATCACCATCGATATCATTATCAGAATTATCACCGATACCATCACTATCTAAATCAGATGACTCAGATTCATCTAAGGGATGAGAATCATCAATGTCTAGTATTAAATCATTATCATCATCATCATCACACAAATCTCCAAACTCATCATTATCATAATTCAACTGATTAGAATTAAATATCTCGATACAATTATCAACATCATCCATAACATTATCTGAATCCATATCTGATTTACCGATGCAACCTACAGCCATGCATGACAAAAGAATGAAACAAATAAAATACGTACGAACTAATACAATCACATACTTTTTACTAGAGGGGAGCAAATAAGTGTATGTTTATTCGTCACTGTATTCGGTTATACGAATTCCTAACTTAGTGTGTCTTGCTGGTCGATGCATGATTTTTTCTATTTTTTTATTGAATTCGTCATATAGATCGACTTCGAGTGCTAAAGAGTGCCCGAGAATTAGAATTAATAAATCCGCTAATTCTTCAGCGGCTTCTTCATCAGGTTTGCCTTTTGTAATAGCTGCCGCAAATTCACCTAGTTCTTCTACTGTAAGTGCAATTCGATAGCCCATATCATGACCGTTGTTGATTGGATCTGCAAAATCATGTTTAGAATGGAAAGAAGCCACCTTATGCATCATTAGATTCCATGATCGATTAGTATCTTCAAATTTATCAAAATTCATCCATTCATCTACACTCAACGGTGACATCAGTTGTAACTCAAGGGGGTAAGGTCATCAAATTAATCCATGAGGATAGTCACGTAATTCATCACTAGAATGAGAGATAAAGAATAAAATTAAAACTATTATTTTCTTAAAATTTTCAGAAATTTTCGATTAAGGAGTTAATACATTCTATTACTCTAATTCTTAAAGTTGCTGCCATTGAATCAACTTCATGATGATTTATTTCGGCATTGCGATTACCAGGAGTTCTTCCAGCAGCCCAATTTGACGAGCATGCTAAGGCAACATGAGGGATTTTGAATTCAGAAATCAGACGATGTTCCGGACCTAAGGTCATACCAACTATGTCGGCACCAAGTTGCACTAAAGCATCGATTTCAGATGGTGTTTCAAATTGAGGACCTATGCATTGAGCTACAATTAGTCCTTTCAAAACAGTTGATTGTTTATCCAATAATATGTTTTCACAACATGAGATTGCTTTCTCATCAAAGGTTAAAGTCCTATCAGAATGAATAGCATCATTATCAAAAAAAGTCCATGGTATTTGAGTTAGATCGATGATATCACCCGTAATTCCGATTTCTCCAGGTGGAAAATCTTCTCTCATAGAACCGACGGAATTGACACTAAGGATTATCGCAGGATCGCAACTCAATGCGGCGTGAATATTTGCTCTATGTTCAATTTTATGTGGTGGATTACGCTTATCAGATTTAGAATGATGACGATCTAAAACAAATATTTTATTCTCATCTTTTTCTATAACAGATAAGGGAACTTGCCCCCATTCAGTATCAATTCTTAGTTCAGATAATAGTAAATTATTGTCTTTCTGATAATCTTTTGATAAATCACTCATACCCGTGCCACATATCACTACCACACGAGTCATGACCTTCGCCTCCATTAGAGGTTCATGTTCTTATCTAAAAACAAATTACTCATTGAGTCTATCAATAAGATCTGCTTTTTTACCAGAAACTGGTTTCCCTGCTTCCTTGAGTAATTCCTTTAATTGCGGTACAGTCATTGATGAATAGTCAATATCTTCTGATTCATCAGATGCGGATTCAGCGTCTGATTCGGATACTTCATCTGATTCTACATCCTCAATTGATTCATCAGTAATATCTTCTGATGATGATTTAGCTGCATCATTTTCTTCTTTCTCTTGTGCATGAACCTCATCAAGAGTTGGACCATCCTCAACTATAACTCCGGCTTGGAGAAGTTGTGTTCGACGAATGACAACTGTTCGAACAGGTTGGATTTTAGAAACTGCCTCTTTAATCATAGTTTCAAGAGTACCATCTAATGTTGATGCTTGTAGTTTATACCATGTAGATGTCGCACCAGTTTTTAGAATAACTTCTCTTGCTAGAGTCCTCATTTGTTGCTTCTGACTTGACTTAATTCGACCTCTTGAAATCATTAACGGTTTGAAACGAACATAATAGCCATCTTCAGTTATGACATCAATAGTATCATCGATTTTACCACGATCTCTTCTGACTTGCCTTCGCACGTGATCTTTCAATAATTCATGACCTACAAATTCAGTAATTGCGTCATTACCTAGAACATCAGTAACTCTGAATACAACCTTAACATGCATCTTTGAGAAATCGCCATCTAACTCATTCTGAATAACTTCATAGTGTCTACCAATCAGTTGTTCAGGTTCTTCAGCTAGAGTCTCACCTATCACTCTAAATGACCATGGAGTTCTAGGAGCCCTGATTGTGTACCATCGCTTGGACTTCCACTTGTCTCTCTGTTTACGTGCCGCTGCTCTTGCTGATGCTCCTTTTGCCATTTTCAACGACTCCTTATGTATCGGGGGCTGCCCCGTTTGCGAGCCATGCGACTTTCATGCAGTATATGAACGAAACGTAATAAACACAGTTAGAATCATATTGAAAAGCGTCGCATTCAAGACTAGAAGGCTTCAGGAATAGACATGGGTCTACACAGCGTCATATGGAGAGTCAATACCAGTGCATTGGATAATATGGAACTGGTTGAGGAATCATTGAAATGGATATCTGGAGAGAATCCTAAAATTAATAAAATTAAAGATAAATCATTCCATGGAGCACAACAATTTTCAATAACTGCCCAAATCATGAAAAAAAAACAATCTATTAATTCACTAAAAAATTTAGGAGAAGTAGTACTAAAACAAATCTTAGAAGATGGTATAGAAAATAGAGTTGATGATTCTAAGTATTTGCATGTTAGATTAGAGTTAGATAAACTCGTAAGAGGAGAAATTTGTTTAGCTAACAAGAATACAACATCAGCTACAGTTAAGGGGAGATTCAAAATTGAATCTTATCCAGGTGATTCTGAGATTGAGATAATTTCTAATTTAATTGAAACAATGATAAATGACGCTTGAAAGATGAATTATAAACATTAGATATACAAGTATTCTTATGTACCATCTTACTCGACGTAATGTGACCCATGTAGTAACAGATGCTTGTGTTATGCACAAGTACCAAGATTGCGTAGCAGTATGCCCCGTAGAAGCCTTTAGAGAACACGAAACATACCTTGTGATTGATCCGGATGAGTGCATAGATTGTGCTGCTTGTATCCCTGAATGTCCAGTAGGTGCAATATTTGCAGATACTGATATACCAGATGATCAAGAACATTGGTTAGAAAGAAATGAAAATGAATCTCCAGACCTGCCTATTGCAGAAGGGGACTCACCTGTTTTAGCAGATTCTTAATTTAAAAAATTAGTATTTTGTGAACATAGGTTCATCAATGAAAGCCATGACGATTAGTTATGAATGAAAGTATCGACTTCACAAACTTGAGGCATGGGACATCTTTACTCAAGCGCGGATTTGCAAAAATGCAAGAAGGAGGCGTCATAATGGATGTTGTGACTCCGGAAGAAGCACATATTGCTGAAGATGCTGGAGCAGTATCAGTAATGGCTCTAGAGAGGGTTCCTGCAGACATTAGAGCACAGGGTGGAGTAGCACGAATGAGTCATCCAGACATGATTACTGAAATAATTGAAACAACAAGTATACCTGTCATGGCTAAGGCAAGAATTGGCCATGATGATGAAGCAAGAGTTCTACAATCACTTGGGGTAGATATGATTGATGAATCTGAAGTATTAACACCTGCTGATCCATTCTACCATATTGCTAAAAATAATTTCACAATTCCATTCGTATGTGGTTGTACAAATTTAGGAGAAGCGATAAGAAGAGTCGCTGAAGGTGCTGCAATGATACGAACAAAAGGTGAAGCAGGAACAGGGAATGTAGTCAGTGCAGTTCAGCATGCGAGATTAGTTAAAGAAGAAATTTCATATGCAAAAAATATTGATTCAAAAGGCCGAGACATAATGGTAGAAGAAATTATGAAGGGTTTTAATAGAGTACCAAGTGCATCAAAATTTAATCTTTCAATAAGTCAAACACCTTTTGGAGATATAGAAGATCTACGAAAAGAGGTTTCAACAATCCTCACAGAAGTAGTAGAACGTGGAAGATTACCAGTTGTGACTTTCTCAGCAGGAGGAATAGCTACTCCAGCAGATGCCGCTCTAATGATGAATCATGGTATGGATGGTATTTTCGTTGGTTCAGGTATATTCAAAAGTTCGGACCCTAAAACTACTGCAGAAGCAATAGTTCTGGCTACTCACAGATATCAAGATGCTGATTCAGTTGCTGAGGCTAGTAGAATGATTGGAGAGGCAATGCCTGGCTTAGAAATTGAAAGCCTAGATGTAAGAATGGAAGAAAGAGGATGGTAAGATTATTTCTTACCACGTGTAGTCCCTAGTTTACGTGATTGTTTTTTACCTCTAGTAGATTTAATAATTACTGATGATGAATCCGTACCCAATACACCACCCAGTGTTAATGAACCACTATCTAGTAGTTGAGAAGCTAATGAATTAGCCATATCTTCATCTTCACTAGGTTTCTTCAAAGCATCTTTAACAGACTGATTATGGTCTTTTATTACTTTCAGCCGTTCTTCCTCAGCCGCTTTCATTTCATCCCTTATTTCATTAACTTGGCTAATTAATTCACTCATATTCGCATGAACCTCGTTAGCTGATTCTCTGCAAGTCACGTATGCTGCATGTAATCTATCGGCTTCAGCACGTAAAAAATCTCTTTCTGAAAGCATTGGTTTGATATCTTCCCATATAGCATCTGCTTGTTTATGAAAGTCAATCATTTCTTGATGAGCTTTGTCAGCTTCTGATTTTAAAAGACGAATTGAACCATCCATATCCCCAATATCAATATTAATTAGTTCAAACTCTTCCATTGCAGGCATTAATTTATTTCTTTTTGTAATTAATACTTTCAATTTCTTTAGAAGTTTATTTTCTGTTTCTAAAATTAAACGACCATCGGTCATCATAGTATTTTCAATTTTTTCTATTTCATTAATAATTTCAGATAATTGAAATACTACTGATTTAGACTCTTTAGCATCTCCTCTCTTACCTTTATTTTGATTAATTAATTCTCGGATTTGATTTTGAATTTCATCCCTTTTGGCTTTACAAACTTGAGCTTGATCTCGAACTTTTTTTTGCTCATCCAATTTTTCTTTAATTGATTCACGTATCCCCTTACTCTGTTCCTGCAGAGCATTACGAGAATCCGCTGCACGTCGAGCATCCTCATTGAAAGAATTCCTTTGTTCCTTCATCCTTCGGAGCTTGGTTTCCATAGCATGCAATCTTGTTCTAAGGTCATCCTCAGGGTTCTGCTGCTCATCAGTCACGAGTCGCCGAGTAAGACATCCTTCTTCAAAGGAACTACTTGATTCATAGGCCTAAAAGAGACGTGAAAAACGGCAGTATAGGGGATAAAATTGCTATTCCGGCACCTACTAAGAAAATCGCACCTATAGAAATCCTTAATCTTGTAAAAAGATCAGATCTATTTTGAACTGTTAGAACTCTTCCACTAATTAAATTACCATCTTCATCTTCTAGTCTTACAGTTACTGTCGCTTCACCAGTTTCTTCAGGTAATAAACTCTGCCAAATAATTTTTGTTGATTTAAGGACTAAAGGCAGTTTATGAAGAGATAAACCATCATTATTTCCATCTAAAATCTCATTGCAAGGATCGACTCTAAGTTTGTATACGCAACCTGATGGTCTGAAATCTGGAGTCTGAATTTTAAGAATTAAATTAATTGGTTCAGAACTATAATTAAGAACATAAGCAAATAAATTCGCCTGACCAACAACTAGGTTTTCCATATCAACATCAAACCATATGTCATGATTAAAACCACTGTCAATTTTCATCCTTAAACGATCATGTAACCTAAAGAAAGAGGCACATTGATCACGAGCTCGAACAATAAGACGCTCCCATGTCTCTTCTCCAAGTTCAGGATGTCTGAATAATTCATCAATAATATGAGCTGGCATCATTATTTCTAACTCCGACCTAAATGATTTTTCATCGATATAACCAATTCTTCTGAGATGTAATAAATGAAGTAACTTTTCCTGCAATTCAGAAATATTATTTCCTTCATTAACTGAATGTTGAATAGACCTCAAATAATCTGATATCCTGACTGAAAGAAGTGGATCTACATGAGCACTTATTACATCGCTAAATGGTCTTTTCAAAAGAGCAGGGTGGATGGGGGGGGAAAATGAATCAAGCATTCCCCAAGTCTCGCACGTATTAAATCGAGAACGATTTGACACCATGTGTACACCATGGCCTGATAGTAGAAAACCAGTTGAAAATGCTAAAAGAACTGATTCACCACTAACTAAATCTGAAAATTGCAGACTTGAAATAAGGAATAGACCTGAAAGAAACATCAAGAAAGTTGAGGCGATTACTTGCCTGAATGAACCATCGATTGTTTCTTTCATTTCTGCATATCCATGAGCACTTTTGAAAGTTAAACCCGTTTTAGTTAATCTTTCTGATTGGAGATTGAATATTCTTCGTGTAATGGAAATAAGTAATAATAATAACGATAAAAGTCCTAAGTCTGCAATAATAAAGAAAAATGCAAGATAAAAAAATCCTACTTCGATACTAAGGTTACCGGGAATGACAGGTAAAACATGATTAATCCACCAATCGGGTTCTGTACCTGTGAATGAATCAGCTAAACCATATAATATTATCACGAATATTGGAATAATCAGTACAAACCTCAACCCTCGGCTTATGAATAGGCGATCTAACTTTACTAAGTTGCGTTCATATTCTTGCAGTCGAGTAATAGTTTGGAGAAGTTCACCATTATCAACCTTATTTATTAGATGTGATTTTTCAGAATCAATAGTAGGTGCCTCAGGAATAATTGAACCTAAATCCTGAGCTAAATCATTAAGCTCAATATCTTGAATATCTATCACAACATCACCAAAATTCATTCGATCCTAACTATTATTTTAAAACTTAATTCGCGAGAAAAAATTATTTCAGAACCATTACAATAGTATTTGTTAGATTCTTTACGTATCTTAGAACCTATAGTAAGTCCGACACCATGTAAAGTTTTTATTGCAACACTGCTTGAAAGAATTAACTCGATTTTCGCATCTGTCTCTTCAGGTAATGCAGAAATTGGAAGTAAAGTATTGCGGCCTGAAATCATTAAATCCCTATCAACTTGAGGGATAAGATCACCTTCCTTATTACGCTCAGGATAACCTAACATTCGATCAATGGATGCTTCTAAATCTTTATCCACATTATGCTCTAGCCTGCAAGCAGCTGAATCAATATCACCCTCATATCGAATTACATCAGATAAAAGAATTCGGAGAAGTTCTTCCCTACGTTTAAGACTGGATGAATGCTTAAATCCCAATGAGGTTAGCCTACAACCTTTGTATGGAATATAAGTCAGATAATCTCTACTCGCTAATCTTTGTATCATTTCTGTAGTAGATGCTGCACTGACATCCATTAATTCTGCTAATTGAGTAGTTTTAACTATTGCATCAGGTTGATTGAAATGTGCTTCAAAGATTCTTTTAAGATACATTTCTTCGAATTCACTCAATTCTGACATAAAAACACCTCAACCTAATTTCGCAGTAAATTCTGCCCTGCAAGCAGGACAACGTGACCTAATAGGCCTCTTATCAAGTGGCACTCTAAGAGTTTGTTCACATTGAGGGCAAGATAGTAATTCATTTTCAGAGTAAGATTCTAATATTAAATTATCATTTATTACATCTGATTTTTCAGGAATTTCTAATGATTCTTTCTCTTTTTCACCTGTGATATTAAGTTGTGAAAATTGCATAGTGCAGGCAGGACATTTAATTGATCCATGATGGTTTGAAGGGACATTTAATCTTTGACTGCAACTGGGACAACTGACTTCTTTATTTTCTTCATTATTAGTTGAACTAGAGGTCTTGTCACCAGAGAATTTACGATTCCAAGATGTGAACGTAGAAGGAGTATTTTGAGATGCTACTCTGTAAAATACTAAACTAGCCATAACTATAGCTAATCCAGAAAAAGCTCCAAATAATGCTGCATAAATATTAAATGGAAGTGTGAAACTAGTACTACTTTCAGAATCTACTATTATTGATGTTTGGCTACTAATAGACAATTCATCCATTGTCCAAATGAATTCTATATCAGTTGTTTGAGAATATTCCCATGTAGGAATTTCAATTTGGCCTGACAAACTACTACCGCCATCAATTTCAGAGATTATACGTTCTGCGAAAATAATATTATTCGCTATACCAACTACCCTAAGCAAACCAATGGATGAACGCTCAGAACCATTATTCAAGAGGGTGTAATTGATAGAAACAGCATCCCCTAATGAAATTGAATCTGGAGATATATTAGTAATCAATATTGATGGTATGATTAATGGTGGCGATAAATCAATGATTTTTTCAGCATCTCCATTAATAGATAACCAAGCTTCAGCAGAAACTACTATTTTGAGACGGCTAGCATCAGGATGACCAAGTTCAAGATTCAAGTTTCTTATCCCTGGATTAAGATATACAGAAAATTCCTGATAAAGTGAATAATCATTTCCTGATTTCATAAAAATCGATACTTTGACACTGCGATTTAACCCCGAGTCAAGTGATAATGAAAAATCTAGATTTAGGCCATCATCTAATGTCCATGAACTCTGTTCAATATCCACCACTATATCTTGAGATTTTTGTATCTCCAAATTATATGTACCATTGAGAGATAAATCAATCCCACCATCTGAGCTTAAAATCGCCCATTCAATTGATTGGGAACCGGATGATAATGGAATGAAAGACGCAGATACTTCTCTACTTGACCCGGGGGAGATACTTACAGGACTACCTAAAATAATAATCGCACCATCATTTTTTGATAGTTCTAGTTGAACTTGATTAGTAATCAGGCCTTGATTATGAACTAAGATAGATGCTATTAATTCATCACCTACATGAGCAGGTTGACCGATTAACACGAGATTTGCAGCACCAGCAGATGAGAAATTAACGGGATTAGGACCAACGATAATCTCAACTATTTCTACAGCCAGAGTATTATTAATCATAAGTTTACAATAAATAATACCTTCACTAACTGGACCAAAAAAAACATCTACTTCATACAATGATTGATTGCCTGGTAAAATTCCTGAATGTCCGCCGTACCATTGGCCTTCATTCCCGAAACTGAAACTCCAAGAGGAATCATTTGAGGAAATATTAGAGTTATGCACAGGAATCTTAAGACTGATATAGTCCCCGTCGGATGCTGATTCATTCCCACTACTTTGTTGTAGATTACCATCCAAATAATCAATTGACCAATTACCACCAGCTGAGATTTCAAAATCACTATCTTCCGCAGATACAATATTGGTAAAGAATATCAATATAATTCCAAATAAGAACAAACGTTTCAACGAAGAAACAGAAGTACTTCTTACCATTGGGTATTACTCGGCAATAACAACCGTATGAATGAAACCCCTCTTTGTGGTCACATAGTGAACTTTATTGACACCTTTAGGTAGCCCCGAATACAATGGACACAGAGCAACTGCTTACAGTCTCGCCCGAGGACATGGCCAGAGCCTTACTTGCGAGGAGACAATTGTTGAAAGAGCAGTTGCCAACAGTGATTAGAACTTTAGAGGCTGAAGAACAAAAACTCGCACCAAAGGCTAAAAAAGCATTAGAAAGTAATAAAATAATTAATAGCAAAGTTAGTGAACTTAAAGATAAAAGAAATGAAGCTCAGAAAAAAGCAAATCAACTTCTCAAAATAGTAAAGAAAAGTAAAGAAAACTTAATGCAAGCTGATGGAATGATAAATCTTGATCCACTGTGGAAAAAAGAAAAATTATTCGATGAAATTGAGGATATAGAAAAAAAGATTGAAACTTCAGCTCTAGACCATAAGGCAGAAAGAAAACTACTTGATAGAAGGAAAAAAATTATTGAGACAAATGATAAATGGTTAAAGGAAAGAAGAGAATCAAACCCTGAAATGGTGACTTATATAAATGCTAGAAGAGAAATGAATTCACTTTATCGAGACGCAGACAAATCACATAGAAATATGCTTGATGGTGTAGAAAAAGCACAACCTAGGCATGAAAAACAATTGATTATTAAAAATGAATTAAGAGAGATAAGAAGGCAATTAGATCGAGCTAAAGAATTATTATCTCAATCGGATAAAGCCATTAACTACTGGGAAAGAAGATTAGAAAATGGTTTTGGAGTATTAGATGATGGATTCAGCGATTTACTAGCGGCTCAGAAAAAAGTATCTCAAGGTGGGGATTCTTCATTTGCGAGGAAAAAGAACACAAAAGTTGTTAAAAAAGTAAAACATATCAATAATTCAAAGGAGGAGGAAGAATGAGTGATTCTGAGCCTGATAATGGTATCTTTTCTGATTTAGAAGAAATTGATCGTAAAGAATTGGAACAAACTGCCAGTGATTTAGAAAAACAAATTAGAAGTATTGATGAAGAACATAAATCACTAAGATATGAGAGAAAAAGTCAAGTTGAAATTGTAAAATCACTCCGAATAGAAGTCGGAGAACTTGAGGCTGAAAATGATGAAAGAAGAGGATTATTGAAGAGGTTTCATGAAGCTAGGAAATTAGCAGAAAAAGCGAAGACGAAGAGAGACGAAGTAAATCGCTCAATTCCTCCTCCATCTAGTATTTTATCAGAATGGATGAGTGAAACTCATCAAAGATTAGTTACTATCGATAATGATTTAACAGCAGTACCTACACTTAATCGTGAAATTGAAATGTTCAAAAGATTTTTTGAATTACAGGCAGCATATACTAGAAAGCAAGATTCAGAAAAACATCATTCGGAATATGTAATACAAATAAAAGAGATAAGAAATATTACAAAAGAACTAGATTCAACTAGGAAATCTAACAAAAAAGAAGGTTCGGAAGAATCAGAAGGTAAGGAAGAAATAAACCCTGCAAATCGCTCAGAAGTTAGAAAAATTAGTAAAAGAATAGGGAAAATAGATAAAGAATTAGACAAAATATCTGAAGAAAAGAAGAATCATAGGAAAGAAGTAAAACGTATTAGATCATATCTCAGGATGACGAGTAGTTACGGTAAAGTAATCAAAATATCAGAAGTTAAAGATCGGGCTCAGAGTGGAGATTCTCTAAATACACAAGAACTAGGAGCATTATTGAGAGTAGGAGGGCTATCTGAATTAGCAAAGGATAGTGCGAAATCTACAAAGAAAAAACAACCTAAAAAGATATCTGGTAAGAAGCAACACAGAAGACTGGGAGTTGCTAGAGGAGGAGCAAGGTTAGGCTCACGAGCATCTAAACGCGATGAATAGAGCAGTTGCCCGATTTACTCTCTCCCTATGCCCTTATATGATATTCTTAACTCGGAGAATATGAAGGAGGCCTGAGAATCATGAATTTTGATGAGGTTAGGACTATCCTCCGCCCAAAAAGTAGTTCATTAGATGAGAAGCTTTCTGTGTTTAGAGAAGATAGAGATAACTGGAATGGTAAAGTTAAAAAATATCTCACAGAAAGAAATGAAATTAATAGACAGGTCAAGGAATTGATCGGTGAAGTTCAAAATCAGAAAATAATACGGGATGAAGCAAACTCTAAAGTTAAAGAATTAAAAATAATTCGTGCGGAAAGATCAACGGTTCTCAAACAATTCCGTACTGAACTGCAAGAAAAAAAACCAGCGGAAGAACCAAAAAAGAAAGAAAGGAAGGAAAAAAGTCGTAATGAAAGATCTATTCGAAGTGATATTGATAAAATGGATATGAGATTTAATCATGGGCATTTTCAAGGAAAAGAAAGAAATTTCGAAAGAGAAATGAAAAAACTTTATTCGGAATTAAAGGATATTAAAGCTAATAAGGTTGTAAATATATTTTCCGATTTAGAAGCAAATGTTCGAAAAGCGGCTAAATCACAAGAAGAAGCCCACAGGCTAGTCGAAGAAGCCGTTACTACTGCCCAAGAATCACATGATCTAATGATTGAACTTTCAGAAGAAGTTGATAGGCTACGCGCTAAAGCTAACTCATCTCAAGAAGGAGTTATTCGCTCAAAAAGAGAAGCAGATTTATTGCATAATAAGTATGTTGTTTCACTAAGGAGCATACATTCAATTCAAGATTTGTTTAAAGCAATGGATGCTAAAGAGAGGAACCTAGATGATGATAGTAGTACGAGATTAGAAGTTACTGATCTAATGTCTAGGTTGATGTCAGGAGACACATTATCGACTGATGAATTAATGGCTTTACAGAGAAATTAATCATAGAAAGAATAAGTCATACCATTCCTACTATGAAGAATCTTTTTTTCTCCATCGTCAAAAATTAAAATCCAGGCAGGTATTTGAATATCGGTAGATTCTAAAGATAAAGTGTCTAAATCAACACGCCACCATTCAAGCATACTTGATTTGACTTTATCAACACCTTCAAAAAATTGTTCTTTTTTCCTAAAATCAAGTAGAGGTTTAAGATTTATTTTTAGTGTACTAATAGTATGCCATTTCCCTTCTAAAGCATCTATTTGGCGTAAATTAGGCGGATTTAGAAGTATATCATCAGCATTAAATTCATGAATTTTATCCGCCCAAGGATCTTCGATAAATGACCAATCCTTAGCTTCTGAAACAGAATTAGGACCGTACATCATACCAGATAACCCCCATAACTTTAGATTGAGAAAAACAGGTAATGTATTCAACGTACCTAATGATTCTTTATCTAACCAATCATTTATCTGAATTAATGGTTTTAATGTGAGGTTATTATTTTCATCCGATTTTTTTATTGATTCAATAGTTTCTTGAATAATAGTTTCTTGTGAATGAGTATTAGATTTAACAATTAAATCACCACGTAAAACAGCTTCTCCAATCCATCGCGAGAGTTTTTTAGGACCCCATGCATTTACATGAAAATCGTTTGAAATATCTTTGAAAATATCTTCTGAAAAATCCCTCTCGCTAAGAATCCAGTGGCGTTTACCAGGTGCATCTATTGACCACCTCTCTATTTCATTCTTTGAAAGTGGCAATATATCATCTTGTACATGCCAAACATACACTGGTGACACATCATCATCTACAAAATCAAGTAATTTTTCTGCTATACCAAGACAACGAAAACCATAAATTTGAAATTGTTCAGATATAGGTTCTAGTCTAACAGTTCGTGAGGCGAGTATGTCACGAACTGTTTCTTCCATGGCTTCGGATTGTATCATCTCACTTCAAAAGAACGCTTAAAGATAAACGAATCAATCCAATTAGGGATTAATTTATTATGTTCAAACATTCATTGATAGTGAAAGTAATTCACTCTGTCCCGGGTCTAGTACACAAACTGCACTAACTGGGAAAGGCTTTGCACAAGCAGCACCGAGTTGTCTGTTCACTAAAGTTACTTGATGAACAGTTACATCTGGATGATTTTCCTTAATATCGCTAATGTATGACTTAGGGCAATTCGCAGCGACTAATATCATACGTGCATCTCCTTTTGAGCAGGCGCTTTTTGTTTGTCGTTGTCCGAAAAGTAAATTTCCAGTACTAATTCCTTGTTTTAATTGTCTTGCTAAATCCATTTATATTCCTCCTTATGCATCCTCTGGGATATAGTATAAGTCAACAGCACCAGTACCTAATGAAACAGGCTGACCAACAATAATATTCTCAGTAACACCTCTTAATTCGTCTCTTTCACCGATAATTCCTGCTCTGAGAAGATGCGTTACAGTCACCTCGAAAGCAGATCTTGCCAAGATACTGTGCTTAGTTCCACTAACTCCATGACGGCCAATAGCACGTACTTCTCCTTCACTAGTCATAACATCTGATACCATTAGTAAATGTCTGACATCTACATCTAAACCTGCTCCTTCGAGTGTCAATAACAGTTCATTAATGATTGCTTGTCGAGCTGCTTCAATACCTAAATATTGGTGAATCTCGGTGATGTTATTAGTATATGTTCGTCCACGATCTACACCTGCATACTCGCTGACCTTGGATAAGTTTGATCCTATTGTAGATATATAATACTCTCCAGTATCTACATCAGGACCCTGTACATTAGCCCTCATTATATCTGGAAGCCCCTTTAATCGTAACTTCTTGATTTTCTCTTCAAGTTGTAGAAGAGCGGTGTAAGTTGGAGGATCACTAGCAAGTGTCGCTAATTCTTCTTCCTTAGCAATACCTGGAATGATCTTTAGAACCTTTGGCTTATCATCATTATCTGCTTGAACAAAGAGTCTTAAAGCACGAGATAATTTATCTCTGACTTCAGCACCATTCATTTTCTTAACACGAAGATTAGCAGTACTTAGAGTAAGGATAATATGACGTTGTGTAATATCTACATCAATATTAGCAATATCTCTGGTAGTTGTCGTCTCTAATCCTGCAGCAATTTCTTGAACTAATTTTTCGTTTGTCCTTAGAGGCTTACCTTTCGCATTATTTTCATCCAGATAAATCCTCATTGTAGGAGTATTAGGTACTTTCCTAGCATCAACAATCTCAATGATTCTAGGTAGACCTTGTGTGACGTTAACTGTAGCTACACCAGCATAGTGGAAAGTTCGCATTGTCATTTGAGTACCTGGTTCGCCAATTGATTGAGCAGTAGTAATACCTACTGCCTCATGAGGATCAACTCGAGATGCTGTAAGGTATTTATTTGCAGAAGCCACCACTTTCTTTGCTTTAGCAGGAGTTAATTTTGTATCTCCTCTAGCAATTAGAGCATTAACTAAATCATTAATAATCCGAGGCGTCATTGAAACATTCATTTTTACAGAAACATCCGTCAGTTGAGAATATAATTCTGACTCAACATCTATATCTCTAAGAATTTGTATTAATTTCGATTCAGAATCATATGTCTGTATAGGTAAAGTAGTTCTCTTAGTTGCTCTTCGTGGACCCGATTTTCTTCTCAACAATGTTTTATCAATTCTAGCTGCTGCTCTTTGTGCAGCCTTTGATGAACCAGCCATTACTTCAAATATTTTAGTTGCTGTGCCAGAATCAGTACCACAAATTTGTGCTATTTGTGAAGATGTTAAGATTTTCACATCATCCCATTTCTTGTCATCTGCAAGTTTATGAGCATACTCTTCTTCGATTCCAAGATCCATTAATTTCTTTTTGGTTGCACTCTTTACTACCATCAATTAACACCCCCTAAGGCTTCATCAAGTACTTGATTGACATCGAAAGGTTCTCCCTTTCTACTTCTTGCTGGGTCAACTTTATCTTCTCCATATTCGAATTGAATAATTCTATCCGCAGTATTTCTTACAGAACGCATATCATCATTTGCTACTTTCAAATCATCCATAGCATTAATCAATCGGCGTTGCATATATCCAGACTTAGATGTACGAACCGCTGTATCAACAAGCGATTCTCTACCAGATACTGAAAGCATAAAGAACTCAGTAGGTTCAAGTCCTCTCTTAAAAGATGAGGAAACGAATCCTTTCTCTTTAGCACCTTTAACACCTCTCTGGAAGTGTGACAAAACTCTTTCTTGGTATCCTCTTTCTAGTCTCTTACCTCTAACCTTTGGTTGACCAATTGAACCAGCCATCATTGCTAAGTTATCCATTGATCCTCTAGCACCAGAAGTTGCCATCAATACAGCAGAGTTATCATCACCTAAGAATTCTTTAGCAACCTTTCCTGATTCAGCTTTACCTGAGTCAAGTATATTTAGAATATTCTCTTCTAATGTTTCTTCAGCGGTTCGACCAGGGCGAGTCTCATATCTACGACCATCTTTTCCGAACATTTCTAATTCCTTATTCACATTATCACTTGCAATGCGATTAATTTCAGCGATTTGTGCTTTCGCTACAGGACCAATATCTTCATCATCAATACCGGTAGTAAAGCCCATAGAGGTACATATTGCGATTGTCATTTTTGTCATTCTATTGATGAATTCAGCACCAACATCGGAACCATGCGTTTGAACAACTGCATCTAATAATCTTCCATCTTCTGCACCAATTCCTCTCTTATCAATAGTTCCGCTAACGTTACCTTCGCTGACCTTAACATGATCACCTGAACGGCTAGTATATTCTAGATTAAAGCCACCTGGGACAATTAAACTAAGAACATCTGAACCGAGATAACCTTTGACACCATCTACCTCTTTGAGTTCAGGTAATTCACCATCCCAAGAAACAGCTCCAAGGATCTCCATAACTAATTTCTCTGGGAGAATCTTTTGACCGTGTGTTAGTAAGTAAGAACCCGAAATGTGATCGTGTATCCCACCAATAACTGAACCACCATATCTTGGAGTGATTATATGTTCTTGAACTCTCATTAAGATTTTAGCTTCTGCTCTGGCTTCTTCAGATTGAATTACGTGAAGATTCATCTCATCTCCATCGAAATCAGCATTATACGGTGTGCAATCAGCCAGATTAAATCGGAAAGTTTTACCATCCATAACTCTAATTTCATGCACCATCATAGACATTCTATGCAATGATGGTTGTCTATTGAATATAGTTACATCACCATCAATTAAATGTCTTTCAATAACAACACCTGGTTTGGGGTTTCCATCACGATCAAGCGTGCTGAGCCTATCTTCAACATCTGTACGATATGATTCACCGAAATCATCTTCGACAGAAGGACTCCCACAGTGTGGACAGTTTACTTCAAGTTCTACAGGATATTCACCATCAAACTCGTCTCTATGTTCCCATACCCAACGGCTATGAATTAAAGCTCTTGGATCATTAGATTCAAGACTTTGTCCTTTGATTGAACCCTCACTTTCTTCACCTCTGAGATTAAAGATTGTTTTCTCAAGATCAACACCCCACTCTTCCTCAAGTTCACCAATTGAATTTCTTCTCATTTGACGTTTTAACTCAAGACCAGGTAGGAAATTTGGTGCAGGTAATACTTGGTTTAAGTCTGGTCTATAACCCGAATAAGGTTCATCGTCACTTCCTGAATTACAGTCAGGATTCATGCAGCGGAAACCAGCCCAAATATACTTAGTTCTATCAGTAATTCTCACTCTTAATGTATCTCCACGAACAATATAGTTCACACCAGGGTGTACATCAGGACCTCTTAGAATCATTTGACGTAATTGTTCCCTGTTTCTATTAGTTACACGCACAGGTACTGTCAATTCTTTAGCAGTTTTCCTAGGTATTCCAACTTCATTAATTCCAAGATTAGGATCAGGAGAAATAACGGTTCTTGCACAAAAATTAACTCTTTTCCCTGATAAATTAGAACGGAATCTCCCCTCCTTACCTTTCAGGCGCTGAGTTAGTGTTTTCAATGGACGTCCTGAACGATGACGAGCAGGTGGTATTCCACTAGTTTGATTATCAAAGTAAGTAGTGCAATGATATTGGAGAAGTTCCCATAAATCCTCTACAATTAATTGAGGCGCTCCAGCATCACGATTTTCTCTAAGTCTCTGATTAATTCTTAGAACATCAACTAACTTGTGTGTTAAATCGTCTTCTGAACGGTCGCCGCTATCCAAAGTAATAGATGGCCTAACTGTTATCGGCGGAACTGGTAATACTTTCATAATTGTCCATTCTGGACGGCTTGAATCTTTATCCATTCCAATAAATAATAGATCATCGTCAGGTATTCTTTCCAACCATTCTCTGATATCTCTTGCATTTAATTTATGTTCACCTTTATTTTCTTTCTTTTCTTTGAAAGTTGATGGCTTGTCAAGAATAATTTTACCCTGTTCCGAACCACAATGCATACAAATAGTTCTCTTTTTACTAGAACATTCTTTTTCAATATCTTTGATAATTTTCTTAAATTCACGTGAACCAACACCATGTTTAATCATTACATCTTTCACTCTATCACGGTAATAGTCTTGTTCAGATTTCTCTGGATCAAGAGGGTGAGTCTCTTTTGTTTTATGTAGTAATATATTGCTACAAGAGTTACAAGTTGACTTTAATGACATTTTGATAAGATCAGTAAAACCGATATGCATTATTGGAAGTTCTAGAGCTATGTGACCGAAATGACTAGGGCAGTCTTCATGCTTATTCCCACATGTTTCGCACCTCACACCGGGGTCAATTACACCCATTTTCGGATCCATCAAACCTTGCTTGTAAGCATGGCCATCATCACGATAAGTATCTGCAGTTTTTACTTCAACTGCTGACATTTTTCGTATTTCATTAGGTTCCAATAATCCAAATTTAATTGATTGAATCCTTTTAGGGATTTTTGCTGCGTCTCTAGCACTCATCTTCGGTCCTCCAGTTCAAGTCTCATAGCGACCCCGAGACTTTTCATTTCGTCCAGGAGAAGCTTGAATGCATATGATGTTTGGACTGTGTGTACATCAGCCCTATCGCCACAATATGGGCACACTGTAGTTCTACGTTTCCAGTCAAAGTATGCTATATGACCACATCCACGCGTATTGCATACCATTAAATCCCATCCATCTGATTCATCAAGTAAACGATCTTTGATCACCATCGATGCTCCATGTGAAATTAAACAATCACGTTCCATTTCGCCGAATCTTAGACCACCCTGACGAGCACGCCCCTCAGTTGGTTGTCTAGTTAAGATCTGGACACGTCCACGACTTCTTGCGTGTAACTTACTGCTTACTAAGTGGTGTAATCTTTGGTAGTAAATAACTCCTACAAACACATCTGCGGGGAATTCTTCACCTGTTTCGCCACTAATCATAGACTCTCTACCAGTGTGATTATACCCATTCCTCAATAATCCTGAACGAAGGGAATCTTCTTTTTCACCGGTGAATGCAGTACCGTCTACTTTCCTACCTTCCATGGATCCGACTTTACCTCCAATCATTTCAAGAACGTGTGCTACAGTCATCCGTGATGGAATCGCATGAGGATTAATCAAGATATCAGGTACTACACCATTAACTGTGAATGGCATATCTTCTTCATCTACAAGTCTACCAATTATTCCCTTCTGGCCGTGTCTAGAAGCAAATTTATCCCCTAATTCTGGGATTTTATTTGTCCGTAGAGTAATTCTTACTAATCTTCCGGAATCTAATGATTCTGTAACGAAGACATTGTCAACCCAACCCATTTCGCCGTTTCTAACCATCATAGAAGATTCTCGGCGCTCTTGAGCTTGCAGGAATGCACCCGCAGATTCTTCCAAGAACCTAGGAGGACTTGTTTTTCCTACCAATACTTTCGAATCAGGTTTACCACTTTCTAACCATTCTTCAGGTACAGGGAGACCATCTCTCTCAAGATGCGAATAACTATTGAAAGATTTCAAACCTTTAATTTCATCTAAACCAGTACCAGGTACTTCAATTCGTTCTTCTTGTCCGCCAGGGAATCTCTTATTTTCAGCATTATATGTTCTGATGAATGATGAACGACCCATAGAACGTTCTACTGATGCTCTGTTCATAACAATAGCATCTTGCATGTTATACCCATGATGGCTCATAATTGCAACTACGAAATTTTGTCCACCCGGTCTTTGATTAAATCCAGTAGACTTCATAGCTCTAGTACCAACAATTGATTGCTGTGGATAGTGCATAATGTGTGCTCTAGTATCTGGGCGAACCCTGTAGTTTGCACTAGGTAGTCCTAGACTTTGCTTAACCATAGCCGTACCACCTGTAACTCTTGGAGTAGAATTATGCTCAGGGTATGGGACTAAAGATGCACATACACCTAAAATTAATTGTGGATCTATTTCTACATGCGTATACGCAAGAACTGTGTTTTGTTTTGTTTGTTGCGCAACTAACTTTTCTAAATTTTCTTGATAATAATTTAGAGGTACTGTAAATTCTTCAATAACTGTTTCACCGTTTGGAAGTTTAACCTCCGCTCTAAGATGAGCCTCTTTTTTATTCTCTAAATCTCCAAGGTTCATCCATTCAACATGTTCAGGATTTATTGGACGAGAATGTTTTGGAGAGAATTCTGGCAAATCGAAAGGTCGAGGGGCCACTAGAAGGTCTTCTTCTTCTTCAGCATCAATCCACTCTACAACTCCGGTATTTACTAAGTCATTAAATGACAATTCACCTGCTCTTAAACCATCAAGTGTACGCTTTGAAAGAACTAAACTTCCTTCATCTAGTACAAGAAGTGGTCTAAGAATTCGTCCACGGTCAGTATTGATGAATACATCTTTGTTTTCTGAGTCATGACGTATGCTTACTTCTGGCCTAATACGGCCTTGTCGGCGGCGGCGCTTGAATTGAGCTACGAGTTTGTTTGGTCTCTTGTGTAATCCGAAAATATCACCATTTACGTGGATTCTTGATCCATCAGCCCAACCAGCTGGAGAATCATCAACCCCTGCTTCTTTCAGTAATTCTTTAACTTCAATTTCGTTAACTTCTTCAGAAACATCTATCATTTGTGCTGCATTCTTAACTAAACCACAATTTTGTCCTTCTGGGGTCTCGTTAGGGCATAATCTTCCCCAATGAGTAGGATGCAAATCTCTAGCCTCGAAATGAGGTTGACTTCTAACTAGAGGGCTTGTAACACGGCGCATGTGAGACAATGCTGCCAAATATGTTGTACGATCTAATAACTGACTGACTCCTGAACGACCGCCAACCCAATTACCAGTAGCTAAAGCGTGCATAATCTTTGAAGTTAATACGTCAGGCCTTAGGCAAGCGTTAATTTTTAAATCACGCTTTCTATTATGATGACGCTCGAGTTGATATTTGAGGTCACGAGCAAGTTGTTGCAAACTAACTCTGAATAAATCTTCAATTAAGTCTCCTGCTAAACGAACTCTCTTATTCGCATAGTGATCCTTATCATTAGGATCTCTGTTAGTAATTGCCATTTCTAATACTTGACGTACAATTCTTCCCAAGAATATTGCTTTCTTCTCTCTGGCCTCAGGGAGTGAACCAAGATGAGGTAATAATTCTTTATCGAGCATGTTTTGTATTCGAGATTCACGATATTCTTTTTGTTGACCATGAGCAAATTTCTTCTCTAACCAAGCAACTGCTTCTTCAGAGGTTTCAACACCATATTCCTCATTGTCTTTGACATCGTTTAGATTAGCCACAGTATATTTCATTGCCTCGACAGGCCCTGCAATTGCTGCAAATATCTCTCTATCGTTTTGCATACCTAAAGCACGCATCAAAAGAACTACTGGAATTGCTGCTGTACCTGCACTAGGGATTTTTACCATTAGCATACCATCGCGACGCTTTTCTACATTCAGAGGTTTTCTCACACCATCTTTCTGAGAGAAAATTTTAGCAACTTCAGTCTCATGAGCGTATTTCTTATTCTTTTCAACGGTAACTCGGTTAGGAGCTAGATCTTCCATTGAAATTAGTACACGTTCTGTACCATTGATTATGAAATATCCTCCTGGATCCATTGGATCTTCTCCAAATTTCCTTAGTAGAGTCTCGTGATATTCTGCATCATCTGAAGATGTATGAGGAGATAATTTCCTAGGTGATTCTTGAGAACCAGCAATGTGGTCTGGATGTAAGTTACATCTTGCAGATCTAACCATTATGGGTAGATTCCCTATGTGGACACTTGATTCTTCTATAGAACCATGAGTCTGACCAGGCTCTGGAGGTATGTCATCACGGTAGATAATGAAATCCATGTAGATAGGTGAGAAATAGGTTAGTTTTCGTATTCTACATTCCATAGGTGTAGCAGGGTGCTCAGCACCATTTGCTTCACGTATTGTAGGGTTTCCTAACCTTAGGCCCTTTAAGCGCACATAAATTTCTTTCTCAAGAACGTCAAGTTTTATTGCTCCACCTGCATCTTTACCACCAGGTATTTCTTCTACTGGCTCGTCAGTACCCACGCGAATATTACGTACGATTTTTTCCATTCGGCTAATGCGTCCTTCGCCACCTAAAATTGTGTCATTGTATGACATAAGCTGGTGATTGACTAAACTTCTTCTCTGAAAATAACTCTCTACAATTTCTTTCATAATAAACAACTCCTCAAGTACTCTCCACTATTAATCTATATGCCGTGCTAGATCCAGCAGATTTACTGTATCTAATGACTTTGACTACCCTGTTAGTAAGCCATCCAGCAGGGAGTTCTGAATTATTTATTTCTTCGACCTCTTTGATTGCTTGAATCGCTGGATCAGTTATGAGAACTTTAGGCAATAATTCTTTAGCTAATCTAGAGCTACCATCTGATTCTATTTGTACCATATCCCATGGAGCAAGATGTGTTTCTTCATCTGCTACTGGAATTAATTCATGATGAGGAACTAAGAAATGATTTAGAACGTTAAATCGGTCTTCACCTTGAGGTATATCATCATCAAGAATTGACTTTCTAGAGATAGTTATCCTACCACTGCGGCTTCTCTTTCTTGAAGCCATTTGTTCACGTATGATTCCCATGATATTTTCAAGTTCTGCGTCAGCAGTTGTCAAGTCAACTTTCTTTGCAACTTGATCTACGGTCATCCTCTTGATGGCATCCATGTTTGCATCATCTGCAAGTTTGTGAGCGTGTTCCTCGGATACGCCCAGTTCCATTAGTCTCTTTTTAGTTGAACTTTTTACTGCCAAATACACACCACCTTCCAGCACAAAATACGGGCTTGCAAGCCAGAAACGAACTTTTAGAGGGGAGATCACCTCTAGTGGTCAAAAGTATTATTTGACGTCGTTCGTATCTATGCCACAGGCCCATAGCATATGCTGGGCTATCGCCGGACTGAGGGGGTATTTATGAATCTAATGGTAGAGGCATGGCTACCACTGGAGAGGGGGGGCAGGTTAGGATGTCCTAATCGGCATACCTAAACCAAGGGGGGCAATGATAAAGGTTTGGAAAAAAAAGGAGGTTATGACTATGGAAAAAGACAATTATAGAGATGGAAAACACATTGCTTCAACTAACAAATCTAAAGAGATTTTATACGACTTGAATAATGGTGATTTTTTAAAATTATTAGTTCTTGAGACCGTATATCCTCCAAGAGAAGATTCGAAAATGCTAGTTGATTGTATAAATAATCTGAATTATCAAAAAGGAAAAGCAGTTGAGATAGGTTGTGGAACTGGGTTAGCAAGTATAATTTTAGCAAAAAATGGTTGGAAGGTTGACGCTTTTGACATTAACCCATACGCTGTGATTTCAACTGTAGAAAACATATCTAGAGCTTCAGTTGAACATTCTATTACTGTAAATGAAGGGGGTCTGGGGGAGAAAGATTTCAACATATCAGAAGATACTGAACTAATAGTATGGAATTTACCATATCTGACGCCACCTCGGGATAATGAACCAAGATTAGAATGGATAGAAGAGGCATCGATGTCAGATCTCAATGGAGAAGGTTGGGGCCACCATTTAGCAGATTTGTTAGAAGATAAAATACATTCATTAGATCCAAAATTATTAGTATTATTATTACAAAGAAAATACCCTAAGAGCCCCAGTACTACCGAATATTGGGCAAACTTAGGTTGGAGTCATAGAGTATTAAGTTCTAAATGGCTGTATAATGAAAAATTAGAAGTCGTTGCATACTGGAGGCCGGGTGTGGGCACGGAACCTAAGAAACTGCAAGTTTGCGTATCTACAATGGATGAAGCAAAGAAATTACCGATTGAGGGATGGCAGAGGGTAACTACTAGATCACAAACAAATGGGAGGGGGAGAAGAAAATCTGCTTGGGAATCAAAGAATGAGGATTTATTGGCCACCTGGAGTATCCGTAAAACACTTCTAAAAGAATTACAACCTGGATTAATTCAGATATTAATAGGCGCTAAAATATCAAAGATAATTAATCAATATTGCAAATGGCCAAATGATATTGTAGATGAGAAAGGAGAGAAAATCGGAGGTATTTTGATAGAAATGGATACTGAAAGCGATAACCTAAGAGTAGGTATAGGGATTAATCAATCTAGTAACAAAATAGGGAATTTAAAGATTGGAGGATGGCGTGAATCAATACCTGAATTAACTCTAGAAAACTTATTTTCTAGAATCGACGCTAAGTTGTCGACTCTTTTTGAAGATCATCCTCTACTAAAGACAAAATTAAAAACCGAAGAAATGAAATCTGATTCTTGGCGTTCTTTAACAAAATTACTCTCTAGAGGATACACTCTCGGTTCAGACCATGGCAGCTCTAGAGTCATAAAATTAAATACGAATGGTGAACTATCAATTTTCTCAAATGAATCCAAAGAAAATATACATAATCTCGATTCATTAAGATGGTCATTTAATCCCTAATCTTTCACGTACAAGCCTTATTTTCCCTGATGAAGTTTGAGTTTCTAAAAGTTCATTATCATTCATTAATTTGAGTGATGAAACATATTTTTCGAGAGGAATCTTAATTATTGCTTTAGAAACTGCAACATTATTTTTTAAATCGAAAAGTCTCCAAGTACCAACAGGTAAGGTATTTGTAAGAATTTCCTCACATTCGTCCCGAGAAATATCCGGCTCTAGCAAATGGAAACCCACCCATCGATGTTTCCCCCTGGCTGCCTTGTTGACCTTAGCCATACCCCCTTGGAGACGCGCATAGTTAAGGAACAAACGGTATTATGATCCTTAAAGTCCACTAACTACAGCAACTATTCTTATTTGACCTATCATTTCATCACTAACTCTAGCACCAAGAAGTACTTGACAATCAGGATCTAATCGAGATACAAATTCATCTGTAACCTGATTTAACATCCCAATACTCATGTCGGGACCCCCTTCAACTTGAATCCAGCAACCTTTAGCTCCATCAACACTCAAATCGGATAATGGTGATTGACGCGCTATTTCCACCACTTCTGAAAGTGAACTATTTGGCCCTGAACCAACTAAAATAGTGGCTTTCCCTGGCCTTTCAACAATAGTTCTAAAATCCATCAAATCAAGATTTATTTTACCAACTTTTGCAAATGTTGTCAATAAACCCTCTATCAATTCCTCTATCCAGCCGGCACCATCTTTCCAGTCAACATCCCTCTCCTTAGCTTGCCAAGACAATCTTTCAAGACTAATTTTTATACAAACATTCGAGTTATTATATATTGGAGAAAAATACTCTTCAGCCAACTGATACCTCATAGGTTGTTCTGCGAATGGGAAACCTACAATTGAGACAACCATACAATCAGATTTTCGAGCTAAATCAGCGAATTCTGCAGCGGCACCTGTTCCAACACCTCCCCCGAGACAAGTTAATATTACAACTAATTCAGCATTATCGATTAATGGCTGAACATCGCTAATACCTTCTTTTAACCGATGTTTCGCTAACATTGGTAATGCAGCAGCACCACGAGCTTCCCCTGAGGCATCGAGATGTAGGCAATGAGCTTCAGGTGAGCCAGTGAACGTTTTTTCATCAGCATCAATTAATAGTAAATCTGAGAATCTTGAACAACGTGAATGTGCTCTTTCAGCCCAAAGACAACCTAGACCACCTACGCCTACAACAAGCAGAGCGCCTTGATCCATACACCTTTGAGCCATAACTAGTGTTTAGACATACTTCAATCATAGGTTAAATACCGACTATATTTACGTCTTTCATCCCTAGCCCAAGCATTGTCAGGTTCGATTTCAAGAACTGATGTATAATGTTCAACGGCTGATTCGAAATCAGACAAGTGCCGACCATACATATGTGCTAGGACATTCAAAACTGGGACACAATTGGGAGTCTCTTTTTTCATTTTCAATAGTAGAGATTCAGCCTTACCTAAATCCATCATTTCAATTGAATTTTCTGCCTCGTCTAAATCCTTTAGTTGACTCTCTGATAGATTGTAAATATTCTTCCAAGGGGGGCTCGTCATACACCTTATGCAACACAACTTTTGGTTTGAGGTTTTTTAAGTGCAGCCTTTCAAAAAAAGAGAATGAAACCAATACTCTGGAAGAGGTCTAACTGGAACGTTAATATCCTTCGCTAAGGTGGCGAGACACATCCATTGGTGAGAGACTATGAGTAGCATCAATCTCGTAACACGACGCACCTTGATTTTAACCGTTGTAGCGCTATTTTTAGCCACCTCTACCCAAGCTTACCACACCGGCATAGGTGGAGATCCCGAAGGGAAGGGAGATGTTGCATTATCGGGATGCACATGTCATGCCGAAGAACCAGATAATTCTGTAACAGTTGTGTTAGACCATGTACCTTATCATTATGAATCAGGAAAATCATATGCTATGACCTTACAATTAATCGGTGGAGCTGAAATCGGTGGCGAACAAACGGGAGGATTTTCTATGAAGGTATCTGAAGGAACTCTTAGTCCAGGAGAGGGCTCAGAATCTGACGTGCAAAACTGGGAAGAAGAGTTAGATAGCCTAACACATACAAATTCTGGATCCAAGACAGACGATAGGACATGGTACCTGATATGGACTGCACCAGAAAGTGGAACAGGCCCAGTACAATTCTGGATTTCTGGAAATACAGTTAATGGCGACGAAATACCTTCAGCATTAGATAGGTGGAATCGATTGACTATGACTCTCGATGAGGGGAATGACAATGAAAAAACACGTACAGTATTTTCAGGGAATGGAGATATCAATCCCCCTGCACCTGCTGAAACCCAAGTAGATTTACACCACATGGGAGCTGCACTCAGGGCGCACTGGCTTGGTTTACTAGGATTCTTCGCTGTAATAATAGTAATTGTTTTCTGTGGATTTTTCTTAAGATATGGATTTTCAGCAAATTATACTGGACGATCAAATCTACTGAGATTGAGGATTAAGCATGAAAGAAGAGGTGACCAAATATGAGAGATGATGTCGTACTTTTATTACTCAAGCAAGTAAAATCAGGGGAAGTCTCTATAGAAGACGCTCGAACTGCATTGGAGGGGGTTGATTTAAGCGAAGAGAATTATATTTCAGCAATAGATCATGGAGTCTTCAATGAACCTACTGCAGGAACCATAGTAAGATCGAGTATATCACCAGCAGGTGAATCTATCATGGTTGTACTTGTAGGGATATGGGGAGTTCTTTGGACATTATTCTGGGCAGGTTCGCTAAGCTATGGGCTCTATAACCAATGGGATCAACAACTTCTTTCACTATTTTTAGCTATGACTTTGACTACTCTAATTATCATGGGTATCATTTACCTAAGATTTGTAATGCCAGATATTGTCATAATAAAACATAGAAGAAATAAGTATATTACTCCTAAGAATTCAGAAGGTTGGAAAAAATATGAGGTGTGAATATGAGTAGGAATTTTAGATTACGCCCACTGTCTGGAAATGAAGAAGATAATGGAGAGAAATCTAAGTTAATAGATAGAAGAGATTTCCTTAGGTACTCATTCAATACCGCAGCGGGAGGCATTACAATGGCGAGTCTAGGAAGCATTGGGTTCGCAGCATTACTAATGGGTCAGGCAGATGCGTCAGGAGGAGATTCAGCAGTTAGATTTTGGGTACCAACTGGCGCTGAGGACACAGTCTGGTACGGCGACAGTCACCTTGAACCGATGAGTTACGATGCATTTGTACAAGCTGCTGCGAATAGCAATACTGGAATGACAGGAGCTCAAGGTGTTTGGTCAGGTATGCCTGTAAACGTAGTTTACGTACCAGATAATGAGAATAAAGACACAGTTCTAGCATCTAATAAACCAAGATTCCAATATACTGAAGGGTATAACTCAGGAGGGAAATACGTAGGTTCAGGATATGAACTTTATGAAAAACCAGAATATGCATCTCTTTCAATACATGATAATTTAATCATAGTATTCTCAAGATGTCCACATCTTTGTTGTATACCGGGTTGGCAACTTGTAACTAATGATTATACAAACGATAGTTGGGAAGCAGGAGGTACTGAATCAGGAGGGAATAAATTATTTTGTATTTGCCACTCCAGCAGATTTGATCCGACTGCAATCGAAAAAAATAGTATGGGTAGAGGTACGCCATTCAACTATATTGGAATCAAAAGAGTGGGAGGCCCGTCACCTAATGGGATGCCGTTAGTACCATTCGTATTAAATGGAGATATGATAGAAGCATTACCAGAATTCGTAGACTGGTATGCATACTGTTCGTGAGGTTTTAAATATGATACAATTCTGGTTTTTATGGCTTTTTATAGCAATAGTGGTTGTTTTAGTAGCATTCACTCTACGTAAAGAGAGAGAAGATCTACCACGCAAAGATATTCTAAGAGCAGTAGAGACTAGTGCTTCAGGAATGGGTCTTGCTGAAAAATTATTTTTGTGGGCATTTTCTTGGCTAGATACTAGATTTAGAATTCAAGATTATTGGGGGATGAGTCGCAATGCCTACCATAGTATGCACAGACAGATGCCATTGACTCATGCAGAAAAATATAAACTGAGGATAATTTGGTATTGGTACCCACTATATTGTTTAGGCGGGATCTCATTCCTTGCCTTTGTTATATTAGTCATTACTGGAACTGTGCTTGGTTTGTACTATGTCCCAGGAGGTGAAGGAGACCCCACACCAGCTTATTCATCTATGGAATTCATAATGACTCAACTACCATTTGGATACATCATTAGATCTATACATCATTGGGCAACTCACTTCATGGTTGCATCAGTATTTTTACATATGTGTAGAGTTTACTTCACTGGAGCTTATAGAAACCCACGTGAATTAAATTGGCTAATTGGAGTGGCATTAATGTTTTTCACTATCTTCTTTGGATATTCAGGCTACCTATTACCGTGGGATAGCCTAGCATTTGGAGCTGCTACAATTGGAATAAATATGGCTACATCTACGCCTTTGATTGGAGGTTGGATGGCTAAGGCACTGTTTGCTGGAACTTCATTATCAGGTCAAACTGTTACTAGAATGTACTTTTTGCATGTATTCATTCTCCCAGTAATAGTTACTACATTAATCATTGCTCATTTATTTATTGTATGGGTTCAAGGCATTGCAGAGCCACATTAGGAGATTTTGTAAATGGGAATAATTGAGAGATTTGGTAGAATTGCAGACGTATATGTCAGCGAAAGAGATGGTCTAGTCGAAGGAGACCAAGAAAGAAGAAGACCGCACATGGGACATCCATTCTGGCCATCAGAGGTACTGAGAGATACAATAATCTTAGCATCCATGGTCTCTACATTAGCATTTTATTGCTGGTTAATACCTCCTCCATTACATAGTGCCGCGGATCCTTTCGCTCAAGCAGGATTCGTATTCCCAGATTGGTATGTATTATTTTCTTATGGTTATCTTAGGTGGGGAGAATACCTACCTGCATTCACTATACCAGCGGGCCCTATAGGTGCTTTTTTTGGTGCGGAATATATATTCTGGAATGCAGCTTGGTGGGGTGCAGCGATAACTGGGATACCAGTTGGACTGTTGGCATTACCTCCATTTTTACCAGGAAGAGAAAAGAGAGGCGTAGAAGACCCTTGGTTTGCAACAGCTGGAGCAGTTTACTTAGCGCATGTTTGGTTTATCTCAGTTTTCTCAATCAATATATTCTTAGAACTATATGCGAAAGATTTGAGCAATTATTGTTGGTCTGATTCTCATGGATACTTATTCTGTGGCAGACAACAGCCTTGGACTGCAGAAATATTTAATGCAATACCTTGGGTATTAACTGGGATTTTCATATTTGCAGTAATTTATTTCGCAGTTAGGAAATTTGGTTTAAACACTTTAGGTGCGAGATTAACTCCGAATATTGGAAGACAAATCGCTATTGGCTCAGCAGTTGGTGCATTCCTAATATGCGCATTAACTTGGCCAATTTATGAATCAGGATTCTGGGACTATGGAGGTTTAGGGGCAATGGATGAAGTAAGTGAATTAGATAAACTAAGAACACAGCCATCAGATACTCTAATTCATACTGAACAGGGCAATTCATGGGGAGAATGGGCAGATGAATGTTTACCATATGAAGATTCTTCCGATTTACTCCTTTGGGAAACATTAACTCATGGAGAAGATTTTGATGATTTCTGTATACTTCCAGCAGTTCATTGGGTTGATTGGGGGATATATCAACCAACTAAACAGGTAATAATGGATTATTCAGGAGCCAATGAACATTCAGTTCCAGAGATGGGTAGGAATTCTGCAAAAGGAGATCTAACTTATACAGGTAATTCAGGAGATGAAGAAATTACCCTTACAGATACTTTAGTATTCGATGTAGAAGATTTTGGTATAGGGATGGTCCCAGCAGATATTGGCTGTAATTTCAGGACTACCGTAAGAGCAGCGGGAATACACTCACAGAGTCTAACACTAATTGATTCTAATAACGAGGTATTATGGAGTACTGAAGAAGGTTCATGTTCATCAACTACAATGTACTTAGAACCAGGAAAATCATATACATTGCAATATACTACAACCAGCAATGAAGTAAATGAATCAGTAAGTATGATAACTGACTATTCTGCTACTGTTTACCAACCACTTCTATTGGATGAGGATGGTACTGCTCTTCTGAGATCTGATTCAGATCTAGAGACAACAGAATTGACTCAACTCATGGTAGATAACCCCACATATCATAAAAATCCAAAAAGTCTTGATGCTAAATTAATCTATTCACTATTCATACCTTGCTTAGGTGTTGGAGCAATGGTATTCATGCTTATGAGAAGTATGGCTCGAGGGTATGAGTGGGAAATGAACAAATGTTATGGATGCGATTTATGCGATGACGCATGTCCAGTAAGATTATTTAATGCAGGAGACAAACTTAACATAATTTATAATTCATGGAACAATGAAGATGACGGAGTCCCACTATATTCATGTTTAACATGTACTGCATGTACAAATGCTTGCCCTCAATTAGTTGACTATGATTCATATGTTGATATTAGAAGGAGTTTGATTGTAGGTGGTCCGCCAGCAACTGAAATACCGCACACAGTTTTGCAAGCAGTACTTGCAGCAGAAGCTGAAGAAGATGCAGATGAAGCATTCATTAGTGTGGAAGAATATCCTCTTGACTCAAATGTAGGATATTATCCTGGTTGTGTAGACTATATCGACCAAGAGATGATATTTAGCCATGTAAATGAAGGAACAATGAATCTAGGAGATACTACTACTGCTGCATTTACTTTGTTCGAAGATATGGGGTCAGAAGTCACATACTTAGGCCGAGACTTCTTGAAATGTTGCGGACATGATCAAAAATGGCAAGGTATGAATGAAGTTTTTGATAAACTTAAATCTTATAATCAGAAGAAATTAGGCGAATCAGGGATTGATACATTAGTCACATCATGCGCAGAATGTTTCAAGACTTTTGCAATGGATTATGAATTAGAAGATATGAAAGTAATGCATACTACAGAATATCTAATTGAAAATGGATTTGATATGAACTTAAAATCTGAAGAAGATCTTACAGTAACATATCATGACCCATGTAGATTAGGACGACAGATGAATATCTATGATGAACCGAGAGAGTTAGTACAAGCCGTTGAAGGAGTGGATTTGGTAGAGATGGAACATACAAAAGAAGATGGTTTATGCTGTGGAGTATCAAGTATGATGTCTTGTAATGAAAATAGCCGGTCTTTAAGAATACAAAGATTCGATGAAGTTAAGGCAACTGGAGCAGATATTATGCTTACATCCTGCCCTAAATGCGTAAGTCACTTCGAGTGCCTAAAATTCGAAGGCGACCCTACACACGATTTCGAAATATTAGACGTGGTATCATTCTTAGCTAGGCAAGTTAATGCCAAGAATCAATAATTAAGCAATGAATGCATAGTATGCAGACAAAGATGCTAGAATGAAATTTATCCCAACACCTATTATTGTAAATTTAGCCATTCGAGGATTCTCATAACCGAGAGCAATTAACCAAAGAAAAAAACCAACTAGGGCTCCACAAGGCAATGATATCCAGGCTATTTCTAGAGATATGAATAAATACATGATTAGCCATAATGAAAATGGCAATAATAGACTTAACAATACCATAGAGTCTTTCCACCAAATAACTTGAGGCTCAACGTCACCCATATGTTTAGTGGCGTGGTGGGTTAGAAATTAATCTGACTATTAGAAACATAGTATTGAGTAGAATGATTCACTCGCAAGCATCATGACGGACGCATCAGAGGTATCCGAACGTCGTAAAAAACAACAGAGTAGAATACGTATTATGTTGAATACACTAAAAGCAGGGGAAATGGCTTCGATTAAAGGAGGAGCTGAAACAGTTGCTTGGATTAAGGAAGAACTATGCATTGGTTGCGACCAATGCACTATAGTTTGTGATGATGATGCTATAGAACTTTACAATAAGCCATTAGCTAGCCCAATAATGAATATTGAGGTTAATAAAAAAGCTAGAGTGTTGAGGGACCCATGTACTGGATGCAAACTTTGTGTACTAGCATGCCCCACTGATGCGATAATAATGATTAATAGGTGATAATATGAAAGAAGAAGAACCGTTAAGATTTGGAGCAGAGTTTGGACCAAAGAGAACTGAAAATAGTAAAGGAGTATCTCTCTCGACATTCAAATCTTTGGTTTGGATCTCAAATCTTGGTGGTCTTTTACTTGTAGTAATAGGTTTGGAGTTAATGATGGTACAAGGCGAATTTTACATGGCACTGGGCTGTATAGTGGGAGGAGTTGTAATCGCATTATTTCCTTCAAACTATGAAATTGTTGGTATGGAAGGCGTAGAAGTTGAATCTGGAGAAAATTCATCAGACAGTGAATAATCACGAAAATCAAAGATTATTCCAATCGCTTACATCATCAACTAAATCCATTACATCACCTTTCCTTAGTCCATTAGAATAATCTGTAAAATGTAATGCATGGAAAAGTCTGATTCCAATTGCCATATCTGGTTGATCAATTAAAATAGGTGACAAACGACCATATTCTTTGGCCCATTCTAATGCATGGGGCGTTAATTCAGAAATTAATCCACCTAGTATCTTGGGGGTTGTTGAGGTTCCAGCCGGAATCTTTGGACGATTAATGATACTTTTTGGTAAATTCGTTAAATTAGCTGCTGCTCTAAGAGCCATTTTTTCATTTGTATCACTAATTTTCCATTCAAATGGTATTTTATGAGAATCATCCCTATGTTTTTGAGATAAAAATGGCACTCGAGTTTCTAAACCAAAGGCCATACTATGTCGATCTCCCAATCTAAGTTGAAAATTTGTTAACTGACCTCTGTCCAGTTCAAATTGCAGAGTATCTCCAAGGTTAGAGAAGTTATCTTTGGCTGAAAAGTTATCATCTATCCATGGTTGACCTAACCCCATACTTTTCTCATCAATAGAAACATCACCAATCAATGATAATCGATTATCTATTGATTTAGCATGTTGAGATAAATCTCTATATCTCGAGTACCCAGCATGTAATTCATCAGCACCTTGCCCACAAATTCCAACTTTTACTTTCTTAGACATTTTCTCAAATAATGGTTGCCAAAATAATACTGAAACATCTAAGTCTTCCCCACTCCATATAAAATTAGGTAATGTTTTCCAAAATTTTTCCTGATTAATTATCATAGTATGATGATTTAAGTCACAATGTGATGCTAAATCAATTGCTGCAACCATATCAGGATTATCCTCACCCCCAGCTACAGTCCAACATTCAGGAACTGGTTTACCACTAGAATTAGCAGCTTGTTGAGCAAGAACTGCTAATAGACTAGAATCTAAACCACCAGAAAGAACTATTCCAATTGGTGTATCGGACATCATTCTATCCTCTACACTAGAATAAAGACCATCTAAAAGGCTCTTAGCATTCGATTTAGGATTCCAATGTTTATCAGGAGATATTTCATCATGAGTATATCTGCATACCCCTGTAAGTACTGCTTTCCCATCTAAATCTAGAGACCAAGTTTCTATTGAACCTTGAGCAACGGATGTCACACCTGAAAATAATGTAGTGTAATCAAGAGGATACTCATATGCTAATCGTAGTGCGAGAGCATTGATATCAGGTTTAGCAATGAAATCAGGATGTCCATAAAAAGATTTTATTTCTGAACCAAATAATAATGTCCCATCGGGTAATAATGTCCTAAAAAGTGGTTTTACTCCCATTGGGTCTCTACAAAGTATCAATTCACGCTTGGAAGGATCCCAAATTGCAAAACCCCAGACTCCATCTAATTTAGATACCCATGATTTATGTTTTTCAGCATTATTACCTTTTTTATCTGCGTCCTTAGTTCGAAATAGTTCGCCAACCTTTTGACCTTCGGGAGTAGATAATGATTTTTTATTATTGTAAGCATGTAATCTATGTAAGGAAAGAATAGATTCGCCATCACCAGATGTTTGCCAAGGATAGTTTGGTATTGATTCTCGAATCTTTTGATGATTATATATTTCTCCATTTTGGATTAGAACACATCCATGTTCGGATTTAATAGGTTGCCATGAACCATTGAGATCTAATATTGCTAATCTGGATTGACCCAAACAAATACTCCCTCTACCTAAATCTGATTCGAAATTACCGAATCCATCAGGGCCTCGATGCGATAAACAAGATGCCATTGAACTAACAATAGATTTATCGCCATTACCTAATATTCCAGTAATACCACACATGATATACCCTTTGTTTAGTGCTATTTAAAGACTAGTCATTTACCAAAGAACTAGAAATATATTACGAATATAGCTAAAGATGCTATAGAGGCTATGACCCAAACCATCACATATGTATTCTGAGAAAGTGACGAGCCGGTAGTTCTATTTTCTTCATCATCATCCATGTTTATCATTCCTTCGAGTAACAAGAAGAATGTAAAGATGACGCTATAACGACTAAAGAATAGGTTCAATGATTAATAATATTGTCAATGGTAGAAGAATCATTGTGGCATTATCATCGATCCATTTAACACTCGGCAATTCGCCTAAAACGGTTAATGGTGCTAAAATTATTGATGCTAATATAGGTGTACCTAACATGTAAGAACTACCTAGCCAAATAATGTAAGACGCAATCAAACCACCGATTATTGCAGCCTTAAGGCCACTTTTAGAACGTTTTATTTCACCCATAATAGGATCGACAAAAGTCAATCCCCAAATTAAAGGGGCTGCATAGATTCCTGACATCATACCTTCAGAAGAATCAGACTCAGGAGATAATAAGAGAGCAAGACAAACAGCAAATGCCCCCCATGCGAGAGCTGAAATTTGTTTGGCTTCATACTCCCTCTGACCAACAATAATTATACCGAAGTATAGCCTTATCATTTCGAGAAATATCAAAATAAAACAAGCAAACATAACAAACTCATTAGGAGTTAATGAAAATACATCTGAAATTTGTTCACCTCTAGTAAAATAGATTATTGGTATTAAAGCCATTATTACATGAGTAAACCTTCTGAAGAAATGTCCACCTAATCCTCCGACTGAATGTTTAGCATGATCTATATCGATTGGAATATTCTGCTCACTCATTAATTCACCTACTTAAAATAATTATTTTAGTCTACTTAACGCCTCATCAAGGTTTATTGTTCCTGACTCTAGGTCTAATAATATATCATTGAGAGATGGGTTAGAAAGAAGTGAAAAATCCCATGCAGAAAGTAATCTTTCTTTGATACGAAGAGAGTTTCTTTCTTGATTCACCTCTAATGACTCAACTAATTCTATTAACTCGGATATCCCTGTTTTATTGAGAGCTGAAGTTAAAACAACTGACTTATCATTATTGTTTGAGTAATCGAATGATTTTTTAATAGAATTTGCAGCATTCTGTGCACTCGGTAAATCTGATTTATTGATAACTATTAAATCTGCTAATTCGATAATTCCTGCTTTTTCAGCCTGAATAATATCCCCTCTATCTGGGCCATCAACTAACATTACTCTGTCTGCAAATGCCACTATCCTAATCTCAGATTGTCCGCCACCTACTGTTTCAATAATAATCCTTGACCAACCACATAATCCTAATAAATTAATCATATGATCTAAAAATGGTATTAAGCCACCAGGATGATTACGAGTTGCCAGACTACGTACAAACACTGACTGACTAGAGTCAGCTGAAGACATCCTCATTCTATCTCCAAGTAATGCACCGCCACTTTTCGGAGATGAGGGGTCGACTGCTAATACGGCTACCTTTTCACCTCTATTTACCCACTCTTCAATCATTACACCAATCAATGTAGATTTACCTACACCTGGTGGACCGGTTACACCTAAAACCCATGGATTAGATTTGTTATGAGGTAATTTAACCCCAGACTCAACTAATGAAAGAAGTTTACCTAGTTCCCTTCTATTACCCTCTTTGGCCATTTCAATACGTTGAATTATGGTCAATCCCATCTCCACCCAGGATTATCCCCTACACCTACTTCAAAGTCATTTTTCTTGCGTTCAGATACTTCTTCTAAAAAGTCAATTATTGAACCAGTTTGTGTACCAGGTCCAAAAATAGCTCTTACACCTAAAGAATATAGGAATTCACGATCTACTTCTGGAATTATCCCACCAGCAAATACTACTATTTCACCCATATTATTAGATATTAATTCTTCACAAACTTTTGGAATAAGTACATTATGAGCACCAGACAATGTAGAAAGACCTACGGCAACTGCATCTTCATCCATTATTACTCGAACTATTTCAGAAGGTTTACGCCTTAAACCTGTATAAATTACCTCATGACCGGCATCACGTAATGCACGTGCAATGACTTTAGCACCTCGGTCATGTCCATCAAGACCCGGCTTCGCGATAACAATGCGCATACCCATAGCAAACTTATCGCAGAGGTCAAACAATTTCAATCAACCGATTTAGCAATTATTAGGAGTTTGCTCAAAGGCAATGCTAATTGGGTGTCTCTCTCCATTGCTATATTATCATATGACAGGCGTGAAGGAACGTATCGACGACCTTCGTCGAAGAAAAGCACAATCTGAGGCTGGAGGAGGTCAAAATAGGATTGCTGCTCAACATTCGAAAGGTAAGTTAACTGCTAGGGAACGAATAGACCAACTACTAGATGAAAATTCATTTATGGAAATAGATTCACTCGTTGAACATAGGTGTAGAGACTTTGAGATGGATAAGAATGTCATCCCAGGTGATGGAGTGGTTTGTGGTCATGGCACAATTAATGGAAAAACAGTTTATTGCTTCGCTCAAGATTTCACAGTATATGGGGGTTCATTAGGAGAAATGCATGGTTTGAAAATATGTAAAATATTAGATATGGCTCTAAAAACTGGTGCCCCAGTTATAGGGTTAAATGATAGTGGTGGCGCTAGAATACAGGAAGGAGTTGCAAGCCTAGGATCTTATGCTGAAATATTTTTTAGAAATGTTAGAGCTAGTGGAGTTATTCCACAAATCTCAGTAATTATGGGGCCATGTGCTGGTGGAGCCGTTTACTCACCCGCAATTACTGACTTCGTAATCATGGTAGATAAAACATCACATATGTTTATTACTGGACCTGAGGTCATTAAAACCGTTACAAATGAAGAAGTATCTTTTGAAGATCTTGGAGGAGCATCTACACATGCTACAAAATCAGGAGTTACACATTTTACAGCTGAAAATGACGAGGACGCCTTAGAAATTGCAAGAGAACTGATACAATTACTACCTTCAAATAATCTTGAGAAACCACCTATTGTACCAACAAATGATCCATTGGCAAGAACCTGTGAGGAATTAGATGAATTGATTCCGGAAGTTTCATCACAGCCTTATGACATGTTAAATGTAATCGAATCAGTATTTGACGATGGAGCTTTTCTAGAGGTACAGGCTGATTTTGCCCCAAACATAATAGTAGGATACTCAAGATTAGGGGGGCATACGATAGGAGTTGTTGCTAATCAACCGAAAATCTTAGCAGGATGTTTAGATATTGATGCATCTGTTAAAGCAGCAAGATTTGTAAGATTTTGTGATGCTTTCAATATACCATTAGTAACTTTAGTTGACGTACCTGGATTTTTACCCGGTGCAAACCAAGAATGGGGTGGAATTATACGACATGGGGCTAAGTTACTCTATGCTTATGCTGAAGCCACTGTACCAAAAATCACAGTAATAACAAGGAAAGCATATGGAGGGGCTTATGACGTAATGTCATCAAAGCATATAAGAGGGGATTACAACATTGCTTGGCCAAGCGCTCAACTTGCAGTAATGGGTGCAGATGGTGCTGTACAAATAATCCATAAAAGGAGAATTAATAGTGCTGGTAATCCTAAACAAGAAAGGGAGAGACTTGTTGAGGATTACAATGAAACTTTTGCCAATCCCTATCAGGCTGCAGCGTTAGGTTACCTAGATGATGTCATAAAACCAAGAGATACTAGGAAAGTTTTGACAAAAGCATTAGGAGCGCTTTTAGAAAAAGAAGAAAGTCGCCCTGCAAGGAAACATGGGAACATACCACTTTGAGGGATTAAATGGTTGGAAAAAAAGATAGGAAAGACTTCCTCAGGGGAGTTGCGATTGCAGTTGTAATCTTGCATTCATCCAGTGGTGAATACTTAACACCATCAAATCATAGGGATAGAGGCAAAGAATGGTCAATTGATCACAGAAGGACATTGATAGGTAGAAGAAACTTATTTAGATCGAATTCTAAAAGAAGTACTTCAAGGTGAGATTATGGCTGAAAGAAGAAAAGTCGTGGTAGATGGTGAAGAATTTGAGGTAGCTATAGACCGAGATGGAGAATATTGGAATGTTGAAATAGAAGGACATAGTTTTTCAATAAAAATAGATGATGAAGCTTCAAATCAGAATTTAAAAGTAAGAAAGAGATCTGGAAGTAAGAGAAAACTTTCAGGGAAAATCTCATCATCGATACCAGGGAAAATAGTTTCATTGAATGTAAAATGCGGAGATATTGTTAAGCAAGGAGATGTTGTAATGATACTAGAGGCAATGAAAATGCAAAATGAAATACAAGCACCTCTTTCGGGAGAAATAATAGAAGTAAATTGTGAATCTGGAGACACCATTGAAGCAAATATGCCGTTAATTGTAATAGATCCGGAAAATTCGAATAATGATGATTAGAGAAGTTCAAGAAAAGATGATTAGGTGGTAAAAAATATGAGTAATTGTGATTATAGTGATTGTTCCGAAATTGGGATTAATATTAGCCGCTTATCTCCAGAAGGTTTCCTAGTTGCAACTGGAAATAAAGCATACTCATTTAGAGAAGCATACAAAAGATTCCATTATTGCAAATTACATCATGAATTACTAATGAAGAATGTATGGAATAGAGTGAGGAAAAGTGAGAATAAAGATGATGATCACGTAGCACCCACTGCGATATAATCAGATTAAACCTAATGCATCTTCTATACGGTTTAATTCGGGACCAGTGGAACCCGAACCGACTAATGCCTGGTTATCAGAGGCGATACAACCTGCCCCAACATATGGTGAACCAAAACATACAGTTCCTACCATGACTGGTACATCCATTACGGACTCGATTTGATTAACCTCATATGAGGTAATATCCGGATGTGATAAAATACCCTTATTATTAGCAACAAGCAGTGAACCCACAGTATCTTGTCCGGCAACTCTAACTCTTGCAGTTTTCACCCCAAGTATCTCGCCGATTAACTCAACACCAGGACCGGGGATTGATTTACTGACTACAGCACCATAATCGTTGCATTCAACGAGATTACCTGCAGCATTTACTCCACTTTCTAATATAACGATTTCACCATAGCTAGAAAGTTTATCTAAATCTTCTTCTGTAGCTATGTCAGCTACAGCGATTCCCTTACTGTTACCACAAATAAGGCTACCAAGTAATGCTGAACCGCCTATTAACATTGGATTCATTTCGAGATCAAAAACCTGTTGAATTTCTTCAATTGACGGTTTATCAAGGGAAGTAGGATAAAATAAATTATTGCCAACTATACTAAGGTATACACCTACTTGAGAATGACCCAATATATCTCCAGTTGAAATTGTCATATGATTTCCTTCCTTATTTCATGGCTACGCCCATGATCGTTATAATTTGTGCGGGGAGGAAAGAGAGTGTGGCACAACGACAAACGTTCCCGTGGGCTTTCGCACCACAGTACAGGAAATGACGCAGAAGGGCTTGACTTCCGGGTTCGATATGGGACCGGGTAGTACCCCTTCGCTATGGCCGTGCACAACTCTCTTTCGAATTTGATGAATTGATATGACTGTTGGACAGAGGCCCACAATAGAGCCCTGTATTAATTTAATTTTAAAAAATTGGTGTGTAGAAATTGATGAATGCTCGGGGGGTTAGTGCAGCTGGGCTGAATATCTCGGGCGAACCCTCGATACTTACACCCGCTGTCTATCAAACTCATCTTCTATGAGTCCCCTGAGATGCCTCGTCTTTCGGATGACTTCGAGCTTAGATGCTTTCAGCTCTTATCCACTGGAGCGTGGCTACCCAGCATTGCCCTGTCGGACAACTGGTAAACTAGTGGCTCCGAGTCCTCGTTCCTCTCGTACTAAAGGACCCTTCCGATCAGGCATCTGATACGCCTCAACCACAAAGCAACAAACCTGTCTCACGACGGTCTAAACCCATCTCACGATCCCCTTTAATGGGCGAACAACCCCACCCTTCCCAGCTGCTGCACCAGGAGGTTGGGAAGAGACGACATCGAAGTAGCAAGCCACCAGGTCGATATGTGCTCTTGCTGGTGACAACTCAATTATCCCCGAGGTAACTTTTCTGTTATCAATGACCCCCATAAATGAGGTACATTGGTTCGTTAGGCCCTGCTTTCGCATCGTCGATCGTTATTGGTCCGATCCACGTCAAGCCAGCTTTTCCCCTTACGGTTAACGGTGGAGACTGAACCACCTAAGCTGACCTTTGGGCACGCCTGTTATATTTTCGGGCGCGTGGCGCCCCACCCAAACTACCCACCAAACGGTGTTCTCTAAAAGAGTTAGAATAATTACAAACTAAGGACGGTGTCTCTATGGACGACTCCCATCTGGACTGGCGTCCAAATGATCAACATCTCCCGTCTACTCAGCACATAGTGTGCGATTATTCAACGCCAGGCTGTAGTAAAGCTCTACGGGGTCTTCGCTTGCAGGTTGAGGTTACTGGACTGTGCGCCAGTAATAGTCAATTTCGCCGGACGTATCGTGGAGACAGTGGGACTCTCGTTGTGCCATTCATGCAAGTCGCCAATTAAGCGACAAGGTATTACGCTACCTTAAGAGGGTCATAGTTACCCCCGCTGTTTACTGGTCCTTCGTCAGGTTGAAACCCGATTTCAGATACCAGCACTGAGCAGGATTCACCGACTATACACAACCTTTCGATCTAGCAGTCGGCTATGTTTTTATTAAACAGTCGGAGTCCCCTTGTTACTGCGACCAGGTTCTCTCGAACCTGGCACTCCTTCTCCCGAAGTTACAGAGCGATTTTGCCGAGTTCCTTCACGATACTTTGCCCGTCACACCTTAGGCTTCTCACCTTGGGTACCTGTGTCAGATCTTGGTACGATCACCTCTTACGGTTTTTCATGGGACCTAGGCCTCATCTATCTTTTGCTCACGTCTTCTCAAACTTCTCACCATTACGGTTCTCCATTCGATTATTGAACGCTTCGACGCACCATGACAGATGCGCATAAACTAGCCCAAGCCGTCACCATTAATGTAAGAGGGGCTTACGAATATTAACGCAATTCCCTTTCGATCATTTCGGTTAGGAATGACCTTAGGATCGGCTAACCCTCGGCTGATAACCATTGCCGAGGAACCCTTACCCCTTCGGTGGTGCGGATTCTCACCGCACTATGCTGCTACTCTTCCCTAGATTCTCATACATACACGGTCCACCCGATCTCAAAACCGAGCTTCTACCCGAGCATGTCGCCGCGCTACCTCATCTTCTTTCGAAGGATTAGTGTATCGGTATACAGTTTTAGTCCCGTCCATTTTTCGGGCCCGCAAGCTTGACTAGTGATCTGTTACGAACTCTTTCAAGGATGGCTGCCTCTAAGCCCACCTTCTAGTTGTCTTCGACCACGGACTCCGTTTGTAATTAACACTTAACTGTAATTTTGGGACCTTAACACTAAGCTGGTTTCTTCACCTTTCGTCACGGTAGCTTACCCACCGTGGCTCACTCCTCGCTTCTACGACGATTACAACTTCGGAGTTTGACAGCGTACCGAGGAATTGCTCCCCCTAAATACCCAATCAGTGCTCTACATCGTAATCTATCTCTGCGAAGATCTACCTGCGAGTAGTCTCGCGCGGAACCTGCTATTGCCCATCTCGATTGGACTTTCACCCCTATACCCAGCTCATCCGAGCGATTTGCACATCAGCAACGGTTGGATCCTCCACCCAACTTTCATCGGGCTTCAATCTGGCCAGGCATAGATCGATAGGCTTCAGGTCTCCCACTAATGACTCCGGGCGAGAACACCCAGTCCCTCACCGCCTAAGCGGCTGCGGACCTTTCGGTTTCCCTTCGGCTTCGGAGATCAACTCCTTAACCTCGCCATTAATCAGAACTCCCAGGGGCATTATTCGAAACGCACGAATAGACGCTGCTCATATCATCGCTTTCACGCCTATTCAGCTTGTTCCCGACTGGTTTCAGGTTCTTTTCACATCCCGCTAAGGATACTTTTCAGCTTTCGCTCACGCTACTTGTCAACTATCGGTCTCGAGTAGTATTTAGGATTGGAGGTTTATGCCCCCCATATTCACGCGCGATATCCAACGCACGCTACTCAGGATTCATCACTTGATCATATCATATGCGTATACGGGTCTTTCACCCTCTATGGTGCGCCGTTCCAGGCGACTTCTACTTCTATGACTTAGACTACAGATGGTCCATACCCCACATCTCTTCATGATTTCTCATGAAGATTCGGTTTGTCCTATACCGTTTTCATTCGCCACTACTAGCGGTATCTCATTTGATTTCTTTTCCTCTCCCTACTGAGATGCTTCAGTTCAGGAGGTTCCCTTTCCATTTAGGAATGGCACATTGTGCCAGGAGGTCCCATTCAGCTATTTGTGGATCCAAGAGATTCATGCCTCTCCCCACAACTTATCGCAGCTTGTCACGACCTTCTTCGGCTCTCGAGCCGAGCCATCCCCCAGTCGGGTTGTAGCATTTTATTAATTTCTACATTCCCACTTTCTATTATTATCTTAACACAGGGACTCATTGTGAGTCCTCTGGTGTCCAGGCATATCAATTCTGGTATCTCAGACCACTCCGTCTCCCCGCAGGGCGAAGCAGTCTCAACCACTAACCTTGATACATATCAGTACCAAAGCGCACTATAAGCAGCCTCGCGACCTACCTTCGGTATATGAAGTAAAGGGTTGCGTCTCCCCCTACAAAGGGACTGAGTATAACGAATACTTAGTAATCAAATAATTAATATTATCTGAATTATATTAAATTAAAATAGCCATTATTTGCATGAAAAAGTAATATAAACTAGGACATTATATGAGATTTTCAATAATAATTATTGATTGATTTATTAACGAAAAAAACCATTTTATTCTAATTAAGATCTAATTCATTCGAACTTAAATCACTTATGTCGATGTCCTCGATGTCCTTGTATACAAGCGGGGATAATGATAGACTACCTACTATTAGTATGGTGATTAGAGCGAATGGAATCATTGGAGTAGACCACTCAATTGTATATCTAATTACACAGTAAACTGTAGAAATCGCTAATGTCATTATCATGATCGGAAACCCTGTACGGAAGAATCTGTTGAAAGATATATCTTCTCCAGCATCTTCTGCTAAACCTGCAGCAACTACATTGGCAGACGCACCGATGATTGTCCCATTTCCTCCCAGGCAAGCGCCCAATGCTAATGACCATGCCAAAGGGCCGAGCGGTAACCCAAGGGCAGGGTCAGATGCTAGTTCTATCACGACCGGCACCATCGTAGCAGTATAAGGAATATTATCTATAAATGCAGACGCAATGGCAGAAACCCATAGAAGCAAAAGAACTGCAACCATCAATCGATTTTCTTCTGATGCTTTTGAGATTGTCCCAGATATTAGATCGGCAATCATATCTATAAGCCCCATGAATTCAAGTCCATGAATCATTATGAATAAACCTGCAAAGAATATAATTGTAGTCCATTCAACTGAATCTAATTGTTCCTCTACACGGTGTGGAGATGTAACTAGTAGCATTATGACAGCACCCCCTATTGCAATTGTAGCCACTGTCAATAATGGATGATGTAAAGAGGAATGAGCAAAGAAAGCTAATATTACTGCAATTAGAATCACTCCTGATTTCTTCAGTAAAAGTTTATCTTTTATACCATACTTAATCCTTAACAATTCAACGTTCCTAACTCTATTACCAGATAAACCTGGCTTCTCTAATTTACGTAATAGCCAGAAAGAAGGAATCATGATTATGAGGATTGCTGGTGCCACATGGATTATAAAATCAGTAAACCCTATGCTCTGGCTTACAAGGTCGGTTCCACTAAGACCTTGTGCCGAAAGTTGTGCACCAATGATGATATTTGGTGGGTCACCAATTTGTGTAGCAGCACCTCCAATATTAGAGAACATTACTTCAGCAATAATAAGAGGTACTGGTTCTAAATCTAAAACTTTGGATATCTGAATAGTTACAGGAACTATCAATAGAATTGTAGTAACATTGTCTAGCAATGCAGAAAAAAGTGCAGTTATTAAGCATAAAATAAATGATAAACGCCAGATTGAGCCGCCACTTTGTGCATAGGCTTGCACAGCTGCCCATTCAAATAAACCAGTTTTAGATAGAATATCTACCATTACCATCATACCAATTAGTAAACCAATTGTTTCCCAGTCAATCCAAGTCATAATGACCATTAAATCAGGACCCTCACCTATTGCATGAAGTGATACTACTGCTGCTATACCACCAAGAGCCGCTGCAAGAGCTCTGTGAACTACTTCGAAAACTATTAACCCATATACAGCAACTAATATTCCAATAGCTAGTGGTACTGCCCAACTTGGCATATCTGGTGCAATCCAACCACTTCCGGAATTACTTGCAGCAGAAACTGACATAGGTAGAAATATAGAAATAGAAAATACAGATAGATAAATAATCGATAATGTACGAGATGAAAACGCCCCGGTATTCTTTAGCATGAACATCCGTACAACATTACCTCTAAATATCTCTCGATGTAAAACTTACTAGGAATGTGAATTAATCTCAATCCTTAACCGGACCAAAATACTGCAATATTCCCTCTTTGATGCACTAAAACAGAGTTAGATGCAGATGAAATCGATTCGAATAACTCTTTCCTCTCCGAAGAACTGGGAGCAACACCTTGATTTACTTTCATTTTAACTAATTTACGCTTCAACAATTGTTGTTTTAATTCATCCACGACTGAATCATTCATACCAAGTTTACCAACTCTAATTGTAATTTCGAGATTACGATCTAGAGCATTTTTCTTAATTGGATAGGGTATCTTCATATTATTACTTCCATTTTATATTGGTCTGCGATTTTTTTTATTACATCGCTGACATGTAGTTATTACTGATTTATTCTTAACTCTTACTTTTGAATCTGTCCCTAATCTCATAACTGACTCACAAACTCTACATACAAAAATACGAGATAGAGAATTATCACTCTGACCATGCCTCTTACTTATTCGGAGAATATCTCTAGCGGCAATATCTCTAACTCTATGTGAATGTTTTTCTGGAGTAAGGATAATATTAGAAAGTATTGACATAGATTCTATTGAACGTTTTTTCCGTCGGATTAAGTCCTTAGACCTTCTTCTAGACATGGTGACCTCATTTATTAGATAATTGAGAGATGATGTCATCACCCACTTGCTCTATAGACCTATTACCATCAATTTTAATCAATAAGCCTTGACTTTCATACCAACCAGCAAGAGGTGATGTTTGCTCATGATAAGCAGATAGCCTATTCCTAACGGTAGATTCATTATCATCTTTTCTTTGAATTAAACGATGAGATATAGACTCAGGTGCTGGATTAAATTTCACATGGTAGATGTCGCCATTCTCTGGATCCATTCGCCTTCCGACTATTCTTTCAATAATTGACTCATCAGGAACCTCGATAGAAATTACTGCGCTAAGATGAGCAATTTTCGCCAACTCTTCTGCTTGAGCAATTGTTCGAGGAAAACCATCAAAGAGTACACCTGAATAGGCGTCTTTTTCCTTGAGTCTCTCATTAATCAATCCAATTATGACCTCATCAGGAACTAGTTCACCTGCTTCCATAAATATTTTTGCAGCCATCCCCATCTGACTACCGGAAGATACTGCTTGCCTCAGCATATCACCTGTTGAAACTTGAGGTTTAGATGTCAAATCAGCAATTCTATTTGCCTGTGTACCCTTACCTGCACCCGGTGGGCCAAACAGTACAATGGAACCTTCCATATACCAATGGGGAAAGACCATGGTGATAAGGCAAACCCAAACTAAGGTTGGTTCTGTTCCCACCAAAGATGTCCATAAGTTTGCCATTGTTCCATATCCCATCCCTCAGGTAATCCACCCAAAGGTAATGGTGCTGAGCCTTCAGGAGAAATCATTAATTTACCAGGTGTAGATGATGCTATTGCAGCCTGAATTTCATCATCACTGACCCCTCCAGTAAGCGTATCCCCTGAACCTAAAGACGTATCTAATGCAGCTACTCTTCGTTCATTAGAGGTACCTGAAAGTAGTGCAGAACCTTTTGGAATTAGTTCTTCCTCAGACGACATTAATGCCTGGGAATTCTTTCTCATTTGCAAACCTAGGACTGAGACTCCAACTAAAGTCAACAAAAATAGTAATGCTAAAGTCCACGATGGTAAACCTATAGATTCAAGAATCCCCGAAAGACCACCTGTGCTTGTAGTTCTCTCCTTACTCATCTGTAATGCCAAATTAGAATTTGTAATTTCCACATCCTCAGATAAAGATGTAGAGTTTGCATAAATATCTATACCAGTGAGACCAAAATTAGCATTTGATTTTGGTGTCACTGTTACTTCTAATGCTCTTGATTCACCTGGCAATATGTCAGAGATTATAGATTCACTTAATCTTACATCCCATCCATCAACTTCAGAAAAATATATTTCTGCTTGTGTTACCGAATTCCCATCATTAGTGACATTGATCAAAAATATCCCTTTATTTGAAGAGGAAATCTCATCAATGAATATAACTTCAGATTCTAAAACTATCCAAATAGAGGGTACTACCTCGACAATTAATTCTACTGCTTCGAAATATACTTCACCACTGGGTGTAGTAAATTCAATGATTATCGAAAATTTCTGTTCTAATTCACCTACTGATAAACCACCAGGTAAATCGAGACCTACAGAGATAAAAGCCTCTCTATTCATATCCATTTCAAATGAATTACCTGAGAGGAAACCTCCAGACCATCCAGTAGGAAGACTCCCTATAGTCAGAGAAATATCTAAAGGAATATTACCTATATTTTGTAATTTAATAGGAGCAATCGAGGATTTCCCTAGGGCCACCAATATCCTATCAGGACTTTCTATATCCAGAGCTGCGAATTCTTCAATTATAATTTTCGTACCATTAATCAGAGTATCGCCATTTTGTAAAGTTGTTCGAATTGTAATTATATTAGAATCTCCCATACTAGATGAAAGAGGTACAATTGTATTGATTAAAATGGTCAGATTACCACCTGCTAATACATTAACTGTAATATCTCCGTTAACTACTTCATTAGTACCTTCAATCAACTGGGTTTGCCAAGTATTTTGCACTTTAATAGTGTATTCTGATGGAACATTCCCTTCATTGGTAATTACTAATTTAGTAGTTACTAAATCACCATTTAGTACAGACCTATCTTCTGCAAGACCCAAAGGACCGAGAGATATATCACTCTGAGAAAAAATTTCTGTAGTGAAATCACGACTTTCGAATACTTCTAAAGATGCAGTATCGATTAAAAATAAATTAGGGTCATTGATAGATTGAGTAGTACAAGTAACACCTTCAAGAGTCCCAGATGAAGGTTCTCCTAGAATCTCATTCGGCACCCTTATCCTTATTGTCACAGGTAGAAATTGAAGCCTAGAAAGAGGTTCCAAATTGAGAACTGAGGTTCCACTATCACCTACTTTTATAATCCAACGATTATCAGTTTCACAAGAAATAGTATAACCAGTAGGACCATTGCCTGTATTCAAAATTGAAAGAGAAAATTGAGCAAAATTACCCGGGATTGCTCCAAGTGATTCAGCACCTGCAACTACAGTCACCAAACCCTCAACTCGTTCTACAACCGTCTTTAATTGTAATGAATGGAAAACAGTGGGGGCATTCTTATCCCATAATGTAATTTGAGAAACGAAAGTACCTGGAAGAGCGTATATATTATTGTCGACATCTGCATCTACATCCAAGAATTCGATAGATATTATTACATTATCTCCTGAATCCCCTGATGGAGATAATATCCATGGACCAGATTCGTTGAATAATTTCCACCATTCATCTTCAGGAGCCATCAATAGACCCCCTGAATCAGAGAGTTGTACAGGAGATGCAGAAATATCAACAGTAATCTCTGATGTACCCTCATTCCTTAATTCTAGCTGGAAAATAACTGAACTCGATACACTTGGATCTATTTGCCTTACTTTAGATTCAACTATTTCCGAAGGATTTGATGGTAATGATCCGTCTTCAAGAAGTGGTGTGAGCCTTACCCCTACTTGAGAAACATAGACATCTAGTTCCTGGATATTATTATTAATACCTGATAATTCATCATTTAATTCTTCCACTTCAGAATTTGAATCCAAGGTGAATTTAAGGGTATGAATACCTGTAGTCGAAAATATATGAGGATAAGAAAGAGATGCTAAAGAACCTCCTGAAAGTGATGTTTTTAATTGACTGAATATAACTGAATTATCTGTTAAATCTTCTATTAGTACAGTATAGCTACCAGTAGGCCCAGATGCTTGATTTTTCCATTGAGCTTCAATCAAAAAGGTATCACCTTGTAAAGGACTTTCTACAGAAGTAGATAGAGAATTAGGAAGCACAGTTAGATCGGGTAAAACTGTTTCAGTTACATCCCCGGTTATAACCAACACATAATCTTGCAAATAACCACCAGAATGACCTATTTCGACGGACCAAGTACCTATTTCTGGCAAATTGAGCCTAACTCTCTCAACATTATTGAGATCATCTTGTACTCCCCCGATTGTACTAATGCCATTAATGAAATTATTGCCATAATAAATTTCACCACTAGGAGAAGTAACAATAAGATCGAGATCATTTACTAATTTAGGAGCAGATTGATTAGCAACTGCTGAACCTTCACGGTCATTCCAAACAAGAGTAATATCAAATTTAGAATTCGTATTAGATTCAATGGTATATACAAATGAATGCCCTGGTTTCAATTCTCTTGAGTCGTCATAAAATAAGTCTAAATCATTACTCATGGATGAAGGGAATATACTATTTGAAACATTAATCTGACCCCATCCTTCCAATGAATTAGGGATATCTGGGACTCCAAGATCATCGGCACCATTGATTAATAATGCACGAATAAGATCTGAACGAGGTTCCGTCATTGACTGATTTTCACGAAGATATTGCCGTACCATTGTAGCAGCACCTGCAGCTACTGCAGTAGACATAGATGAACCATTGAGAGTCATGTAGAGAGGATTACCTGTGCCGACATGTGTTGACGATGAACAACTATCTCCCTCAGCAAATTGAGCTTCATTCGCTCGAGCAGAACATATCATCACACCTGGAGCTACAAGATCCGGTTTAATTCGACCATCAAGAGTAGTACCCTTAGAAGATGTTGAAGATACTGCTCCAGCCTCTTGACTTCCATATGACCCAGTAGTTGAGGTACCGATAGTTAACACATTTTTTGCAGTACCAGGTGGTGTTATACTTTCATAACCATTCTCACCGAGATCACCTGCAGAAAATAATGCGAGAAAACTAGGTTGATTAACCATATAAGCATCTGCAGACCTTGAATCAGAGCTATATTCTCCAACAAGATTTACATTACCCCAACTATTAGTTTGAATCCTAGCATTTTGTTGATATGAATGAGTAAACATTTCGTAAAGAGAACCCCAACGTGCTAAAATTCCAGAACTATCAGCTTCAAGTTGATAGAAATGAAATGTTGCAGCAGGAACCATGCCCTCAGTGAATGAATCTCCGCTTCCGTCGCCAAGTAATGTAGATGTCACATGAGTCCCATGGCCACTATTGCGGTCTTGATGAGAATTATCCGGACCATATTGATTGTAAATAGCCCTAATACGGCCATTGAAATCACCATGATCATCATCTATACCAGTATCTGATATCGCTAATATTTCCCCACTTCCATTTAGGACAATACTTGATTGATTTAAAGCATCATAAACACCAATTAATTGCTTTGCGTTATTGTTATGAATTGCAATTATAGATGAGGGGTTAATACTTAAGATTCGACCATCCATTGCTAGAACGGGAATCCAAGAAACATCAATATCCTTAAGTTGACATAAATAAGCATCACAGATATCTCTTGTAATTGAACTATCAGATAAAGATTTAAAATCTTTCTCTAATTCATTTAATTCATTGATTCCAATGTCTGGAGCGGGTGTTATATCTAAGTCAACAATGATTCCACCTCTACCTGAAAGAGTAACTAAGTTTGGAGATACCCTCCAAGCAATCGGTAAGTCACCAATCCAACGGACTTGTTCAGATTTTTCTAACAATTCTTTAGAATCTAAAATATCATCAATTGGCAATCGGATTATTAATGCCGAATCTGGAATTACATCTATAATCGGAAATTCATATAGATTAAGTAATTCGATTAATTTAGTCATATCTACACTGTTAGATTGAATTATTGCTAATCCTGTACGGTGTATAGCGGAAGAATCATATAAATTCTCAGGACCAAGTGGCATAATGTCGATTAATGGGTCAAAATCTCCAAAAGGTGAGTGTATAATTCCAGTGAAATTTTTAATTCCATAAAACGAATCAAAAACTACAGATAACTCATTCCATTCCTGTGAAGAAGTATCCACCATAGTAGATGTATTCGAATATTCTGATTGACTGGTTAAAGTTACTACTGCACTAGACCAAGTGGATAAAATAAGTATAAATAATATCGGGAAGACGTGTCTGAAGGTCTTCATATCGTATGTCCGACACATGAAACCCTTTTGACCGTTAACATTCAATGACTCGTGGTTTGATATTATTTAATTACTAAATACCATAATACTCAGATATTGCTAAGTCAGTTTTAGCAACACTTACTTCCCAGTCTTTTTCAGTACCCATCAAAGCTCTAACACAATCAACATTTTCAGGAATAACATCGCTCTCTTGATGAATCGCTTGGAAATAATACAATCTATTCTCAATTAACTTAACACCATCTTCCCATACAAATATTTCATGTAAATCGCCCCACTTTCTACCTATATCCCTAGCCATTTCCATTACTTCAGCAGTTGTAGGTATACGATCATCTTTTCCATTCATAACCACTATGCGCGGAGAGTTTTTCCACATATCAATTATCATCTCAGTAGATAGACCATGCCCCTCAGGTAAATCTGCAATAATTGCATGAACATGCATTAGAGTAGTAGGTACTGCTACTGCAAGTGAATTAATTTGGATTTCGGGCTTAACTGTCATTACATCTGGTCCATGGTGACTAGGGACCTGAAGTACTGGTTTGATAGCATTAATAGGACCTTTAGCAGAATCTCCAGGATCTGCTGCTCGACGAATCATAGTACATTCAACTTTTAGAGAACCACAAAAATCATACAAAGGAACTAATGTCCTTGAAAGACCAGTAGTATTACATGAAACAACACGTGTACCTTGTGCATTGAAGTTTTCAAGATGGTTAGCACAAGATGTATATGAAAGACCAGTTAGTGAATGTTTCTCACCTCCTTGAAACATATATTTCACACCTGCTGCCTTATATTTTGCAATATTATCTGCTCCCATTTTTCCCGGCGCACAATCAATAACAATATCTGCAATTGATAATAAATCGGATAATCCACCTTTACAATCATAACCATGTTCTGAAAATGACGAGATTTTCTTTTGATCATCAAAAGTACAATAGAGAGGAAATCCTCTCTTAACGGCTAATCCACAGCCAAAAGAAGGACCAGTTTTAGTAACACCGACAATACTCATATCTTCCTGTGCATCAATTGCATCCGCTACACGCTTTCCTATTGTACCGAAACCATTTATTGCGACTTTTACAGTTACCATATCCTCACACACTGACCCCTAGGGTATTTACCATGCCCGGGTATAAACTCTATCAATATACCCTTTTTCAGATTGAGGAGGAGTAGAATATTGAAGTATAGATGAATTAATGTCTCCAGCCGTCAGAATCAAGACCGAATACTATGTCAGAGTCATGAGAGTTGTATGCGCGAAGTCACTGCTAAGAGTATTAAATTAAATCGCGACCTAGAGAAAATGCTCTCAGAAGCCCTAGATCGCGATTTACTGGTAAGAATAGGTTGGGGGCGAGGAGGTGATGAAAAACCTAAAGAAGGAGAAATAGGAGTGATTACACATCTTCCTGAAAAATCAAGAGTTTTACTATTAGGTAATTTGGGAGAATGCGCAGGTGCGATGAATCAAGGGGGTAATCTAACCATACAGGGTAATTGCTCTTCAATGGCTGGAGCCTTTCAAAAAGATGGGCGTTTAATAATTGAAAAGGATGCAGGTTCAAAGATTGGATCCCACATGAATGGAGGGATGATAAATGTCCAAGGGTCAGTATCAAATAATGCAGGAGAATCGATGAAAGGAGGGACTATACTCATTCGAGGGCATGCTGGTGAAAGAACTGGTGCTGGGATGTCGGATGGCTCAATAGTTGTATTAGGCTCTGTAGGAAAAGAACCAGGAGTAGGAATGACAGGAGGAAAAATATTCATTGCGGGAAATTGTCCTCCACCAGGTCATGGTGCTGATATGAGAAGTATTAATTCCAAAGAAATATTAGAAATATCTGAACATTTAGAGCCTCTTGGTTTGTCTATAAATAAAGATGCATTAGTGATAGTTCCATCAGAAAAATTACAAAATCATCTAGAATTACCTGAAACAAGCGTAATTGAAGGCTTTGAAAAAATATCAATAGTCCCCTCATCAAATAAGAGACTATCCAAACACAGCCCCCTAGACAACTATACTTTGATAAACCCAGTCGGTGATGATGAAAATGGGCTATTATTCCCTATTCCTTGGTTAATTCAGAAAGAACACTTGGAAGAAAATAAGTCATATATGATTTCTAAACAACCATGCATTGTAAGATCAAAACCAAGGAATATAGATTTACTATTAATAGATGAAAAAAACATAGTAGAGAGTTCAAAATACTTATCTCAATGTGCAGGTATTGTCCTCAATCTAGAAGAGCTCCCAGATATGAATGATGCTGAAATAGATGCATTATTAGTATCTTTAGGCAGTAAAATTCAAGAAAAATCATTAATGATATTGAGAGATAGAGTTGACAGAGTTGATAATCTATTCAGATTAATTGTGGAACTAAACTTAGATGGTGCCATAATAGATGCTGCAAGTTCTGGAGGAAGTAGAGCATCAGCTGCATTACCAAAGATAGGTCTGGCTGCTAGAGCAATGAACATAAATGAACAAGGAAGACATCTAATGATTGAGTTGGATGAATCACCAAGTGCAGAAGACTTCATCATCGCCAAAGGCGCAGGCTGTTCGATAATAGTGGCGCCAGATACCGATGGATTATCTGAAGAAAATTTAGCATGGCTAGATTCAACTCTAAAAGGATGGATGATAGATTTAGGTATTGAAAGTATTGAAGAGATTACTAGAAGAAATCTTAGAGCAATAGATTATGATACGGCTGCAATATCCGGATTAAGATTGATTGGTTACGACAGACCATTACCAATGTGGCTTGGAAATTAAGTGATTACTATGCCAACTCTAAAATTCAATCATAGTATTTTGAAATTTATTCAAGATAAAAACGGAATCAAATATAATCCTGAAGAATGGGTTGAAAAAATGCCTTCAATAGGCTGTGTAGTAGAAGGGAACGATGAGTCAGGAATTGAAATAGAGATATTCCCGGATAGAACTGATTTACTAAGCCATGAAACAATTTCCAGAGCCGCTAGAGCTTTTCTAAATTCTGCAGAATATTCACCTGATTTCCAAATATTGGAGGGCGAATTGAGTTTAACTGTTGATCCATCTCTAGAAAATATCCGTCCAATAATATTAGCAGCAGTTGTAAGAGGAGTGGATAATGGAAGTAATTCAGAACAAAGAAATGAATTTATTCAATCATTGATGGAGCATCAAGAGAAATTACACCTGACTCTGGGTAGAAAAAGAAAATTCGCTTCGATTGGAGTGCATGATTTATCAGAATTAAAACCACCATTTAATGTAATCAGTGTAGATAAAAATCATACATTTGTGCCATTGGCAGAGAAAAAGGAAATGACTATTGAAGAGATATTAAAATCACATCCTAAAGGGAAAGAATATGCTGATTTGATGGCAAATATGGACAAATACCCAATTATCATCGATTCTAGGAATAAAGTATTATCATTCCCTCCGATTATTAATGGTGACCATACAACTGTTACAGAGAATACTACTGATTTTTTCATAGATGTTACTGGTTGGGATGAGAGATCTTGTGAAGCATGTTTACTATTAATCTGCTTATCTCTAGCAGAAAGAGGAGGAGTAGTAGAATCAATTCAAATTAAAAATTGGAATGGAGAAATTTCTAATATACCAAGAGGAGATTCTAAAATTCATAAAGTTCCTGAGAGATTAATTTCAAAAATACTCGGTATTGAACTTGATAAATCTGAAATCGCTAATGCAATTAAAAAAATGGGTGGAAGATTAATCGATTCAAGGACTGTTACTGATGGCCCAGATAAAGCCGAAAAATGGGCTGATTGCGTGGTTGGTGAAAAAGAACATCTTATCGCTATGCCAAGATGGAGAAATGATATAATGCATCCTGTAGATATAGTTGAAGATATTGCTATAGGTTATGGTTATGATAACTTACCTGAACAATTGTCTACCGTTCATTTAGACGCTATCCCATTACCATCTTCAAACTTACGTCGAAGAATTAGTGCAAGTCTTTGCGCACTAGGTTTACAGGAAACTCAGAGTTTAACATTATCGAATAATCGTGATCAATTTCATAAAATACGTTGGCCAGAAGTTGGTAAATGCACAGTTATTTCAAATCCTATAACTCAAGACCATACTATGTTGAGGCAATACATACTTCCATCTTTACTGAATCTACTATCAGCAAATCGCCATCATGAATTACCGCAAAAAGTACATGAATTAGGGACTGTAGTAAGAGACTCTCACAATACCAATCGAGTAGCATGGGCCTGTGCAGAAGTAGGAGGAGGATTTTCAGCAGCTAAAGGAATCGCTAGTGCTTTACTTAGAGATCTTGGTGCAGACTTAACACAGTTGAGGTGGACTCCAATTAATGAAGAAGAAGGCCCTTGGATCAAAGGTAGAAGTGCAAAAATAACACTTAATGATGTAGAATTAGGTCAAATTGGAGAGATAGATCCTAATGTATCATTTCAATTTGGTCTTCGTGTACCCATCCAAGCAGGGGAATTTGATGTCCATGCATTAGGCCAGGTAATACCTGATCCAGTCCTCTAATTGGGAATCATCACTCAGTTTTATCATCTGAAAAAATAGCCATAGCATCGATGAAATTTTTATTAGTAAGATGTGAACGATCAGATTTTTTATCATTATCTGTCCGTATTTCTCTTTCATATTCCACTACTTTATTTTTTTCAACTTTCAATGCTTTCGCGCTGTCGATAGATTTTTTTCTGAATGGCCATATTGGCGCCATGATAGGTGAGATGCAACTAAGGACATGAATACTTCGTAGATTTAAGAGCGAAACAGGGAGATAATGAAAGAGGAGACCACCTAGGACGAGGTATGCGTAAAGAGGCCGTAACTATAGCCATGGTGTTACTAATCTTACTACAAGTAGGGAATAATATTGAAATATATGCATTAGAAGATGAAAAAAATATAATATTGAAACAACAAAATCAAGGAGATGAACAAGATATTAGTTTAGATATACTTCTAGTAGGTAACTCTTACACTAGTTTCAATGAATTAAATCAGAAAGTCGAAATGATATTGGACACTTCAGGTGTCAATTCGGATGTAGAGGCAGTTACTGGAGGAGGTATGAAATTATCAGATCATTTAGATGATGCAAATCAACAAGGTAATGAATTAAATGAAAAACTCTCTGAAGGTCATGATTATGTAGTTTTACAAGATCAAAGTCAGGTTCCATCATTACCTACTAGTTCAGAATTTTGGATTGATAGTAAAAATGCAGTTGAGGAACTTAATGAAAGAATAATATCAGAAGGAGGGCAATCAATACTCTTGATGACTTGGGGACGTAAAGATGGCGATACAAATTATGCAGAAAGAAATCCTGATTATCTAACTATGCAATTACATCTTCAACAAGGGTATGAAATGTATCTCGAAAATTCAACAAATGAAAACAAACCAATATTTCTTGCTCCAGTTGGACTGGCATACAAGAATCTATACCATAAAGTCAATGATACGGGAGTAGATCCGACTGGAGATGCAAATGCTTTTTCAACACTTTATTCTAATGATGGGTCACACCCATCAATAGATGGATCATATCTTTCATCTTGTGTCCTATATTCAGTATTAACAGGAGAATCCCCAGTAGGGGAATATTATCCAAGCCAAATCTCTCCTGAAAGAGCTTTAGAACTTCAACAGGCTGCTGCAAGTACAGTATTTAATGAGACACCAAACTATACATATCCATTTGAAATTCAATCACCAGGTATAGAATTTGGTCCAGACTCAGGTTCTGTTTTTGCAATAGACCCAGGGTTGTTAATTAATCTAAATTTCAACTACACAAATTTAGAAGAATTTAATGATATTGCAAATATAAAAATCATAGGCCCTGATGACTGGCAAATTGCATGGAACTATTCTTTAGATGTGAACCTAGGATTTGATTTCAACGCCCCATCGGATATTACTTCATGGATACAGTTTTCAATCACTGCACCTATCACAGAAAATGGAATGCCTTTAGCAAACTCATTACATCAGTTTAGTATGGAACTCGTATCAAATTCTACGGGAATCAAAGATTGGTATAATTTTTCAATGAAGTATGGTTATTTCCATGGTGCTGAGATTATAGAAGGAGGAGGAACCTATTCAATATCTCCATATGATGTTGCTACAATTGAAATGCGTGCTAAAAATATTGGTAATACTCAACGAGACCTCGCAGTAAGTATTAGACCGTTAGATGAAAATGGAAGTGAAATAGGAGATTATTCTCAAGCATTTGCTTTAGAAGAATGGAACGTATTTATTCAAGATAAAATGGAACTATCTGCAATGTGGCCAAATGAAACAGGGAAAATTAGATTTCAAATACAATCACCATTATTAGTAAGTGGAAGTATATTCTTTGAGATTAAAATATGGAGTGTAGCAGTGCCTGAGGAGGCAGTATTTGCTATTCAGAGGGTGAATATTGTCCCACGATCAGGAGGTAATCTAGAATTAAATAATGTTGACTGCCAATTTGAAACAAGTCCTGGAGAAACGTGTCGAACAGAGTTAATAGTAGAAAATACGGGTGATATCACATATGATTTTGAATTAAAAATAAAACAAATTCCAGAATGGATTAATGTAAATCTTAGTCAGAATCAATTATCATTAAATGCAGGTGAAATTAATAATCAGATATACCTTAATGTATCAATAAAAAATGGAACTCCTTCAGGAGAAGTTACTGATTTAATTGTAGAGTTATGGGTTGATGGATGGAATCCATCAAGTATAAGTTTCCAAGTTAAATCAGGAGATTACTTTGATTGGAGTTTAGTTGAAGAATTATACGAACACAATTATGATTATGAAAATAGGGTCGTAAATGTTTCAGCATCTTGGACTCTTACAAATATTGGTAATACGAATGATGGTTTAGTTGTTAATCTAGATTGCAATATTTTCACAGATTATGAATTAGAGATCCCACAAAATGCTGAAATTCAATCAACTCTTAGTCCACGTTCTTTTGAGATATTAGACATCAATATTGGTGAGTCAGTTAGTTTTGTAGCATGGATGAATATTTCATATGATGAAATATCTGAAAGTATGTTTAATATTGAAAAACCCACATTAACTATCGAAGCTAGGTCAATAAGAGACCCTAGAATAATATTCCAAGGAAGTGAATCAGAAGATAATGATTTATTCCGTGATACAGGAGTTTCTACTGATAATGATAAAAACTCAAAAATCATTGAATTCTTTAGAATTTGGCAGACCGTAATCATAAGTCTAATTGTCGTACTTTTTGGTAGCATTGGTGTAGTTAAAGCAATACAATATAGACTGAAAGAAGATCGGAAGAGGATGGGGCTACCTATAGAAGAAAGTGAAACTGTGAATGATTGGATGTTAGGATTTACAAAAAAAACTAATTTAAAGGTCAATATTGAAACTATAACAATAGATTCAAAAGGTTTTGAAGAGGAATTTATTCAAAAATCTAAAGTTAGAAATATTGTTGATAAAGTAGGCCCTTCAAAATTTAGAGTGGAGAAAGCTAGTTCTTCATTAGATAGAGCAATGACGGAAGATGCATTAGATGACATAGTAGAGTTAGCAGATGATTTTTCTTTAGATAGAAACATTCATCCGAATAATAAGTTACTAGAAAAAAGAGATGAATTTGAATCGAGAATATCGAAATTAGAAAAAAAGAATAAAACTAATGACGAGGGCTAGAATGTACAAAATAGGAGTAGATGAAGCAGGAAGAGGCCCAGCCATAGGACCATTAGTTGTTTGTGCATTATGTATCCCTGAATCGGAAATAGAAATTCTAGAATCAATAGGAGCTGATGATTCAAAGTTAATTAGTAGAAAAAAAAGAGATTTATTATCCAGTGAGATACTAATTGAAGCAGAAAAAAGAAAATGGTCAATAGGTATGGTTGTATGTGATGCTGACCGTATAGATCGAGAAAGAAAAAAAATAAATCTAAACCAGTTAGAAATAGAATTATTTAAAGAAGCAATTAATTTAACAGATATGGCAGCAAATAAAGGAGTTATTCTGGCTGATGCTTGTGATGTCAATGAACAACGATTTGAACAGAGAGTCAAATCAGTATTAGGCGAGAAATGGGGTCATTGGAAAGTCGATGCAAAACATAAGATGGATTCGAAAGAAATAGTGGTTGGAGCAGCGAGTATTCTGGCGAAAGTTTGTAGAGATAAAGAAATTAATCGGATAAATGATTTACTTGACGTGGATATTGGAAGCGGTTATCCGTCCGATCCAAAAACAAAAAATGCAGTAAAGAAACTAGTTAATGACGAATTACCTAATCAATTCTTGAGATGGTCATGGGCTACGGTGAAAAATGCATGGAATGAAGTACACGGAACGCAAATCCCTATCCGTCAAGAAATAGATGAAATTAGAATTCAATCATCACTTAATGATTGGTAAATACTGAAATGTGAAATGTAGTAGCCCAGTGGTAGAGTATGATAGTATGGTTGATGATAGCGAGTGGAGTTTAGATATTCTTGCCATTGTAAGGAAATATTCATTACAAAATGCTGTAGAATACAACGGATCAGGACAATCGGGTTCAGTCTTGGGTAGAATATTAGGGGAAAGAACTGATCTCAGAAGTAAAGCAAAGCAACTCAAACAATTAGTTGAAGTCGAAGTCGAAATTGCAAATAATTTGGCCAAAGAAAAAGGAGTCGGTGCAGTACGTCAAGCCTTACAAGAAACAAATCCAGAGGCTCTAAATAGACAGAAACAAACTAAAAGAGTTGGGTTGAAAGAATTACCAAATGCAGAAAAGGGAAAGGTTGTGTTACGATTTGCACCAAATCCCAATGGCCCCTTGTCATTAGGTCATGCTAGAGGAGTCACTATAAATTCAGAATATGCAAATCTGTATGACGGAAAGGTTGTGTTAAGATTTGATGATACTGATTCTAAAGTAAAGCCGCCACTCAAAGAAGCATATGAATGGATAGAATCAGATTATAAGTGGCTTACTGGTAAGAACCCAGACATAATTATAAGAGCTTCAGAAAGAATGGATATCTATCTTCAATATGCTGAAGAAATGCTAAAAAAAGAGTTTGGATACGTCTGTAAATGCTCTGCTGAAAAATTTAAAAAGTTAAGAGAAAACTCTCAAGAATGCCCTTGCAGAAATAAAGAGGTTCAAGGAAATTTATCAGATTGGATAATGATGAATAATGGAGATTTAGGTGAAGGAAAAGCAGTTGTCAGAGTAAAAACTTCTATGGATTTACCAAACCCCGCATTGAGAGACTGGCCTGCATTAAGAATTCAGCACTCATTACACCCAATGGTTGGCGATAAATACAAAGTTTGGCCATTATTAGATTTCCAAAGTGCTATTGAAGATTATGAACAAGGCGTAACTCACATTATCAGAGGAAAAGATTTGATGGATTCAACTCGCAAACAAACGTTGCTTTATGACCACTTTGGATGGGTATATCCGGAAACTATGTATTGGGGGAGAGTCAAAGTTCATGAATTTGGAAGTTTTTCGACCTCAGGTATGAGAAAAGATATAGAAGAGGGGAGATTCACTGGTTGGGATGATCCACGTTTACCAACTCTTCGTGCATTGCAGAGAAGAGGATTTAATTCAGATGCAATGAGAGATTTTTGGATAGACTTAGGACTAACACAAAAAGATATTTCTGTTTCATTGCAAACTATAGAAGCATTTAATTCAAGTAAAATTGATGATAGTTGTGAAAGGAGGTCATTCATCAGAGACCCAAAATTATTAGAAATCGATATAGAAAATGACGAGGATATTAGCGATGAAATATCAATTAATAGACATCCAACAGAACTTATAGAAGGAGTGAGAATTTGGAATCTTAATGATAGGAAAATATATCTTGAAAGAAATGATATTGGAAAAAATAAAATGAGATTAAAAGATTATGCTGATATCGAGATTAAAGGAACGAAAGTTACTATTCAGTCTTATGATCGATTAGATAGAAGGCCTATTGTACATTGGTTGCCATCATTAATGGCAAAAAAAGCAACTTTAACTATCCCTAAAGGAAATGAAATTATCATTCAAGAAGGGATGATGGAAGACTTTGAAATTGTCAAAGGGAATATTATACAACTTGAAAGAGTTGGTTATGCAATAATTGAATCAGAGGAAAAATCAGATATTATCAAATTATTGTGGCTACATGGTTAATTCTTCAATGATACGAAAGATAGCCAGAATATGTATCTATTAAGCGTCGCATTGAAGTCTAGTAAGCCAACCAGTAGGTAATATGAGAGGGGAGTCGAGTGCTAGAGCCTTGGCGTTAGTTGCATTATTATTCGTCTCCTTTTTGAGTGCCCCCTCTTATGCTCAAGACTCACAAGATGATACTACAACTTGTTGCAGTGATACCGATTTTAACTTGTTTTTATTAGATGAGTCAGCAAATGGAAGACTATCTCCATTTGAAAGTGAATTATCAGAAGAATTTACAGCAACAGTTTCAGCATGGCAACAAGGAGAAATAGAAGTAGGATCTTGGGAATTGATATGGGGAACAGAGGGAGATTATCCAACACAGACATGGTCATTCACTATTCCATACTTAGTTGAAGGTGCGGTAGGTGTTACAATAAACTCAACAGTAGATATTAGAATAGGAGGTTCTTTTTACTCAGGAAATACTGGTTTTAGTGGAGTTGAGCCATTCTTAGAAGCTGCTGGGAATCTAGAAATTTCGGTACAAGTATCATCTGGTACTGTAAATGATGGAGATAAGGTTGAAGTTTCTCTAGCTGTCAATAGTTTACTTTTTTCTAATCCAACACAAGATGCAGGTCTGAATTTCTATTGGGGGTCAGATGAATCTGATGCAAAAGTAACTGGACGTATGCCACTAGTAGATATTAAAATTAAAGAGGCAAGTGTCACATCAGGATTAGTATATTTCCCTATAACAGTTAATTCAGGATTTGATGGAGATATGTGGTCATTATCTACTGGAAGTTTTTCATTGCAAGGTACACTTCTGACCCTTAGCCCGATAGCTACAACATTAGAATCAGGTGTTGAAGTGACATTTGTTTGGGAAATGCCAGAAGGCACTGAAAGTGGCATTTATACTACAGAATTCATCATATCCCCTCAATCCGGATTGGAGATTTATACCTCGAAATCTCATGAGATAGATGTTGGAGAAAATAGTGGTGGTGGAGGAGGCTATTACCCTTCATCTGAACCGTTACGGACCAGTGGTTCAATAGTAAATGTTGAAATAGATGCAAAATTTGAAGGAGATACAATTCAAAAGAAAATAGAAATTTCATTCGATAGTGCTATGTCTCAATGGATGAGATGGGGAATGGATAATATTGGTAATACAAGTCTTGATTCCAATAGTTGGTGGAAGAATCTTAATTCATATTCAGACTCAGTTGCTACTTCAAATAGAAATAATGGGAAGGTAGATGATGATGAATTATTAGCATTAACCTCACATATCACTGGTTCATCATCAGATATGAGATCATTCATGCAAAATGGTCTTTCACTAGATATTGAATCAATCATAGGAATAAATCCAGTCGAATTAGGACCTACTGAATATCAGATAGACATGGGTGGAACTAGATCATTTGCAGCTGAAACTATTACGATTAAAATTGACACCTCATACTCAGTTATAAATAATGAGAGGCAACTTTTAATTGAAAATTTCATACGCAATCCCACCAATAATTATTGGAAAGAAGTTAATATAGATGTGGAAATCAAGTCTACAATGTTAGCAGGTTTAGGACCAGTATCTGCTGATAATTTAGAGTTTAGTCATAGAAGATGGATTTTCCTAGAAACAGTTCAAATTAATGAACAAATTGAAGAAAATGAAGATTTTAGGATAGAATTCCTACCATCAGGAAATATGGCTTTTAGCCCTTTAATTTCAGCAATGATTTCAGTTTTTGCTTTGTGTGTCGCTATAGTAATGGGTCTATTCCTTACTAGAAAAAGAAGTAGTGTCCCATCATTAATTGCAGTAGTAGCATTAGGAGGACTGTCTTTTGTGGTCTATATATTAGGTATGCCAATGCAAATTGTTCTAGCAATAGTAGCTTCAAGTGTATTACTGGTATTCCCGATATCTCTTGTATCCCCAAGATCTATTGGAGATGGTAGTGTAACTAACAAAAGAGGACCTAAAATAAATTGTCCTGCTTGTGGTACGAGTAATCCTGTTGAATCAAAAGTACGGCCCCTAAGATTAGAGTGTTCAGGATGTGACGTAATGCTAAGAATTGAAGAATAATTAAGTCATTCCATCACGAATTAATTTATCGATTAATTTACTTGACGCAATATTTGCATTCGACTCATCCCAATATTTTCTTGCAAATGAGATCTGCCCTGCTAAATCTGTAGACCAACCAGGAGCCATCACACAGTGCCATACAATCTCTTCTAGCCTAGATGTAGAAGGAGTAGATCGAACGAGAGACGAACGTACAAGATGAGATAAGGCTCTAGCCCTACCTTCCTTGTCTAAATTAATCCATCTTGAAGAGATTGCTGTTAGTGCATTTTCATCTATCCAATCATAATCTGAAACATTGGGTTCGGAAACTTCAGGTAAGGGGACCACTCTAATCACCCCCTCATCTGAAAGAAAGTCCCTTAAGGCAGAATAAACAGGGTCGTAAGTATGATCTAAAGCAGAATTTATCCAATTACCAGAAAGTATCCAGGGCCTTAATTTACGAGTACGAATACCATGAGGAGAGATCAATTGAGCTAAGGCATGAGACTGAACTACAGAAGTTAATGGACCCTTACGAGAATCTCCCTTATGCCCAGTCAAACCCTCGACTACTAAAGATGAGATTGTCAATCGAAAAGGGTTGGTTTGCATCTTAGTATTTGATGAATCATCATCAATAATTTTAATCCAAGGACTATTTTGAGGTTCAGTACCACTGAATTTTCTACGATATGAAATCCCATTATCGACAAGTGATGCCTCAATTGCAACTATAGATAGTGAACCAATAAGAGTTGGTTCACATAAAAGCAAAAGTGAATCACTTAATCTATTAATCTCTAATGATGCTGCAACTAATGTTTCAGACACATCAGAGAATTGATTCTCATCAACCAGCACCCTCATGATGCACCGTAGAGGTTCTTAGTTCAAATCTTATGCATAGAAGTAATCATTCTACCATTAGTCTTAGTTGATCACGCTTGTAAGCCCAACTAGATGACAATCGACCAGTTTCCTTGTAATATCTTGCTAAACGACGAATTCTAGATTCACATAACTCTAATTGACGGCGATTATGTAAATCTTTTCTGTTTGAACCAAGATGATCAATTAAACTCAGAGCCTTACGCATAAGATTCATCATATCTTCAGGGTATGTTGAAGTAATATCATTACGAGTTAATGTTTGAGAAATTCTTTCACCCATTACTAAACGAACATCAGGTACAGCATGCATATCTCTGAGCATTGTACCGATTTTAGCGGATGAATGGCCATCTTTTGCATACTTTAAAATTAGTTCTTCTACTGTTCCTTTATCAGATTCTGCCCAAGAAGGTACCACATCATTATTTGGCTTAGAAGAACCACTTGTTCCTTTTCCTTTGCTGTGCATACGCGCCATATCAAGACCTCAGTTATCCGGCCGACCTGCTGCCCCTCTTTAATCGCTACGCAAACTCATACAACCAATTTCACTTACAAACGGTGCTGAGCGCGTGCTAATCTACTAGGCCCATCGGGCCATTCCCATCCTGCTGCCTCAGCTCTTGCAGACCCTATTAGGTTACTATCTTGATACACTAAAACCTCATCTCCTATTCTTATATTGCCTTTAATTTCAATAACATTTGATGCAAATAAATCGCCACGCCAATCAAATCCAGGTATTAAATGGGCTTCAGGGAATTTACCACTATCTGCAAGTAATGGTAAACATGCCTTCGTAAATGAAAAGCGTCCTAAGCGAGGATTCCATAATGCTAGTTGAGTACCATCTTTGCGAATCGTGAAAATAGGTGGTCGACCTTGAATTCCAGTATCCTCGAGCCATTTATCGGTTCCATGTTGAAATCTTGATAGAGACATTAGCTTACCTAATCTATGTTTACTTTCTTTTAAATCAATAAGACTAAAATCTTCCACTGATTGATTAACAATTCGCTCAAGATTATCCAATGCATCAGATGAACCAGCAGTCATACCTTGCCTAGTATCAATAATCTCAACCGAATCTAATTCTAAACTTATTCCACTATGATTAATAACTCGAGAAAAATTATTTCGAGAAACATATTCAGATATCATTTCTCTTATTACTCTGAGTTCATCGATGTCCCAATCACCAGTTACAGGGATATCATAATTAGCAGCAGGCCAAAGATCTTCTAATTCCCTAGGTACTAAGCCAAGAGGTGCTGTAACTATGACTTCATGTATAGAATTTGAGTTTATTGAACGACTAAATCTTTTATGAGATGAAGATAAACGATATGGTTTGGTAGCGGAGCAAGGTAATAACAAGAGAACTTGTGATTGATGTAAAGGAGGTGTATGATCTCTTGCAACTCTTTTTCGCCAATCCTGTATTAATGGGTCATCTCTACTAGAGTAACTATGGCATCTTAACTCAAAATATTGACCTTTAACACGCGATAAACCTGATATGCTACCATCTATGTCAGACATTTTGGAATCATGGAGGCGTAATCTTTCAACAGAACGAGGACTAGATATTGCTTGTTTCTCCACTAATTCCCTAAGATTACCAGCCCTTATTGCAACCCTAGTGGCTGCAAGAGAATTTTTCCATGCATTAATTTGAGATTCCATAGAAGAATCTTCATCAATTGATTGTTCAATTTCTCGAGGACCATTTTCAGTTAATAGTATGTCTAGAGAACAGGCATGCCTAGATCGAGCTAAATCAAATAAGTCAGCACCCATCCAAGTTAAAATTGCACAATTGTCAGGACCTCCTATGCCAGGAGTCCAAATTAAAGATGAAGGGAAACGAGTTCTGAGTATATACAATGCTTCACTCAATAATCCCTTTTGATTAGCTAACTGGGGGGCATCTGTAAGAATAATAATTGATGGAAGAAGATTTTCGTCATTTAATGATAAATCATGATGAAGAGATTGCCAAGACACTGGTAATATTTCCTTACCTATTGCAAATTCACCCGAATTAGATTCTACTAAACTTGGGGGTAAAACCAGTCCTTCTGTAGCGCTCCACTGATCTAAGCTATCGAAAGGTAAAGTAAGATTCGTACGAGTGTTCATACTCAACTTAGCAGGTAGAGATTTAGAATCTCTAGAAAATTCAAATGGTGCTAGAGAAAAAGGCAATTTCACATCATCTTTATTCAGAATAAGAGCAGGGGTCCATGAACTGGGAGAATTTCTATCTCCAAGACTAAATAAACGTGCAAAACGCTGTCTTGCGACAACACTACGGGCTAACGGTCGTTCATCCATATATACTGCGGACGAAGCATTTCGCTTGAAGCATTCTAAGAGGAGGCCCTGTCCGAAGAGGCATGGGACGTGTAGTTGCGCTGTTCATGACAATATTATTTATTGGCGCTAGCGCAGTTAGCGTTAGTGGTCAATCAGATGAAAAAATATTATTGATTGAAGAAGATATAGACTATTCAGGACCTTTTTGGTATAGTATAACTTGCCAAGAAGTTAATTGTCCAGGATTAACTTTAGAGATTAATGATGGTTCAGAGAATCACACATTACAAAATGAACATGTAATAGAATGGTCTGGAGTATTGGTTGCAGGATCAAAATTAAGTATTTCATCTAGTCAGGGAATTTCAATCAATGATATTTCTATTAAAATGATTAAGGTCGAGGATTTAACACTCATTGAACAAGGAGACCTCATAGATTCAATTCCATCCCCAGGGAATCAGGGCAATTATCAAACTATAGTTACATCAGATGTTTGTAATTTGGGTGTTTGTAATTCAAGTATACAAGAATCTCAAAGAAGATTAGATTTCATAGGTATTTTAGATAACTATTCGGATAAGGATTCTATAAGGATTTTTGGACATTATGGAGACATTATAGAAGTCTCAGAGATTAATGGTAACGAAAATATAAAAATTGAAGTTTGGATAAGAGATAATAATCAAAAAGAGTTGATTATAAATGACCTCACACATTCTGAATCTCATCTTTTTGAATATCCTAATGAGGGTGAATTATGGCTGAGAGTAAGTTCAGATTCAAATAAGGAACTGAATCCATATAAATTCACTATTTACAGAAATAATCAGTCAAATGAATCACCGATAGGAGGGGAACTATCTGTGCCATGGAATCATGGAGATGCATTAACTTACCATGATTCATGGTCATACGAATCATATATTTCTGAATCTGACATAGATGGAGATTCACTACTTTTCAGTATAGGTTCAGATACTAAGGTTGGATTAGAGTGTTTATCCAGTAATATTGATATTACTTTTGAAATATATCTAGTTACTTTTACTGGAGAGAAAGAAAATATTTCTTTAATCAATGGTACTTGTCCAGAAGAAATTCAATCTAATGAAGATACTAATTCAATAGAACTGAGGATTAAATCTGAGATAACAACTCGATGGAATATTTCATTCATAGAGATACAACCATTAGATGGAGAGTTATTGGGAGATGCTCCCGAATCAAGATGGCTTAAAAGTCCGGATAAGAGATGGAGTAATATTGAACTTAGCACAGATTTTTCAGGACATCTACATATTGGAGATAATGTAGATATTTATTCAATCAGAATTACTGATCTAAATGGTTCTCGAATTTTTCTTAATGAACTGATTAAATCAGAGGTCAACTATACTATCCAAGAGATTAATCAAGAAAATGGTAATCTTGTAAATACATCTAATGGTGAGACTATTGTATTACCATATGGGAATCACTCATTAAGAATTGAAAGAAGAGCAAATCTAGATGTAGAAGTAAATTATAATTTCAAAATTGAATATTTAGGCGAATATAAGATACCTATAATTATGGATTATGAAGATTTATCATGGATGTTTGATGATTTTTACACACTCATTGGAGTATTAATGCTAACCCCTCTAATGATTGTTATATTTTGGAATAGGAAGGTAATTATCAGTCGAAAGAAGATATCTAATATGGTTCAATCTCATGATGAAAAGAGATTGTTAAGAATTAAGGAAAGACTTTCAGAACAATTAAAAAAAGAAGATTCTAAAAATCAAATAGTTATAGAATCTGCTTTAGAACAACTTGGAAAAAGTCCTTGGAATACAATAAATGAAGTATGGGGTAAACCAATTCTCACTCACATGACTGAGGAAATAGAAATATGTGCATGGAAAATACAAGAAGAAAATAAGAACCTACTTTTAGGAATCAAAGTAAGTAACTGGGATTGGACAATGGCTGCTATGAAAATTCATTTCCCAGAAGGAGCCAAACTTACTATTACAGATATTTATCCTAAGCATTTATTTCAAGATGATGAAATATTTCTTGGTACTATGAAGAAACATACTCAGATATTCATCAGATTATCTATTGCTGGAGAATCTGCTAACTTAGCATTCCAATTATCTGGATTAGTAAATGGAGAACCTTTAGCTGCAGTGCCAAATAAAGTCATTCAATGGTAATTAGCCTCTACGACGAGATTTAGCCTCATCACGTATTTTAGTTTTCAATTCTTCATCTGAATAATTTAAATTATCTTTAATATCTAATAATTTTTTCTTTAAATCACGAGAGATTTTGACAGGAATATCTAACTTCAAAAGAACCATTACAGATCCTCTACCATTACGTGATCTTTGGTTAGGGAGACCTCTTCCTTTCAGAGAGAGAGTTTGACCAGGTATGGAACCTGAAGGTACCTTCACCTTCAAGATTTCACCATCTAAATGAGGAATCTCAATTGTAGTACCAAGTACTAAATCAGTATAACTTAGTGGAATAGCCATTAATAAATCTGCACCATCTCTTTCAAACCATTCATGTTCTTCAATATCAATCTCGATGTATAAATGCCCAGGATCTCCTGTCTCAGTTTTAGAAGATTCACCATGGCCAGACATACGAAGCCTAGTCCCATTTTCTATTCCCGGAGGAACACTAAATTGCACTTCCTTTGATTCATTAGCACGACCTTCACCTTGACAGTTAGAGCATGGGTCCATTACAATACGGCCCTCACCTCTACAAGATGAACAATCACTAACCACTTGTTGTGTAAATGGTCCGACCCTCTCTATTTTTTGAATACGCCCCCTACCATCGCATGCAGGACATTCTCGTACACCATCTTGAGTTGGAGAACCAACGCCATTACAGTCCTTACATGTTTTAAGAACATCAAACTCTATTGATGCCTTACAGCCATCCATTACCTGATTAAATGATATTATATGCCTAACAAGTAAATCAGAACCTCTTTGCCTCTTTGCTCGACGATTTCCTGTGGAGCCAAATATTGAACCGAATACACTCTCAAAGCCCCCTCCAAATAAATCTTCAATACTAATATTGACTCCTTCGAAACCACTGGAACCAAATGGAGAGCCACCCGGTCTATTATGCCCATAAGTATCATATTTTCTTTTCTCATTTGGATCTGATAAAATCGCATAAGCTTCTTGAACTTCTTTAAATTTAACTTCCGATTCTGAATCACCCTGATTTTTATCAGGATGATATTTTCTTGCTAGACTACGGAATGCATTTTTTATTTCGGCAGCACTTGAATTTCTCTTCAATCCAAGAATTTCATAATAATCTCTCTTATTTGCCATTAACTCACCTAAATATTCCTTTAATCAGTCCTCTTTGAATAATTCCATTCTCAAGATATGTAAGTACCACATGATGTACAGTAAGGATTTGCAGAATTATTCAACGTTCCACATTCCTTACATGAAACTACAGATTTTGTTAAATTTGGAGAAGATGGCATGTCCCAATGATTATCGGTATTATCAGAATATTTTTTTGATTGTGAGACGTCAGAGGCCTTAGATTTTCTTTTCATATCTTTTCTTTCTGCTTTTACTCGTTTTTTCTCTAATCTTTTAGATGCAGATTTTTCTAATCTTCTAGACAAAAATGATTTTGTAGATTTCCCATCACTATTTTCTAATACCTTTTCATCTATAATTGTATTAACTGAACGATGATGGGTTCTAATTTCAATATCTATATCCTCATCAACTTCAATTTCTGAAGACTCAACATTTAATGAACCAATGCTACCTGACATTTTTGCCTGGGCAATTACAGCTTTGCGACCTTTCAGTTTTGATTTTGATTTTTCTTCAAGTTTCAATATCGCACTTTCACTCTTATCCCAAAGTCCTTTATCTTCTTGGGAATATGACTTACCAAGCCTTCTAATTACAGCAGATCTATGGTACTCATGGTCTTCTACTACTCGATACCTTAGATACATCACAATACCAATTAAAATGGCTAGACTATGAATACCTAATTCAAGAATGAGGTTATTAGAGATTACCTCATTAACTACTGGTAGACCATATCTGAGAGCAAAAACGCATAGACTTGGCATGAAAAATAGTGCGCCTGCCACTGTACCTGAGCGCTCAACCATGATACTTGCCACCAACTATTCAATTTCAATCATTCGCGTACTTGGGAGATGATTCAAGCAGAGAACTCATGACTACAAACATACTGCGAAGAGATATGGAGCCACATATCATTGTATCATCACTTGTTCGACCATATGAAGATATAGAAAAAGTAATTCAATCAATTAATGTGTTTTTCCCCGATTTTCAAACAGATGAAAAAATAATAAAAACCACTTTTCCAACTAAAAACAAGAGTTTGATAATCAGTGGAAAATCTGAAACATTAGAACATTTACTTAAACAGATAAGAATTCAAAGAATACTAGATACTGCACTAGATATCATGAGTATGGATTTAGAGATTAACTCTACTGTCTTTGATATTTCAAGGCAGGCTGCCATGGTAGGGAAAGTTTCTTTTGTTCTAGATAAAAATACTCTTGGAGGAAAGATAAGTATTAGTTTAGCAGGAGAAGAACTTGATTTATGGCTAGAAGAGCAAACTTGGCATGAGGGAAGAAATGAGATTCCAAGATTTTCTAAAGATGAGTTCTCTATGAGGTATAATGGTGAACCTACAGAATGGTTTGATAAAAGAGGCCACCCCACTGTCAATCAAGATGAAGACTAGGTAAACCCTGAATAGACCATTTCTTCAATAATGGTAAATCAGCAGGTAACCACTTTACTTCTAGTAAATCTTCTTGAGAAAGCCATCGCATCTCATCATGTTCTACTAATGTTATTTTATTTGGATGAATGACACCACAGTTTAATATCATCAATTCAACTTTTTTATCATCATATTCATGAATTAATATTTCTTCTATTCTTAAAGGAGAAACTTCAACATTTAGTTCTTCAAATATCTCTCTAGTAAGTGCCTGATATGGGTTTTCTCCTTCTTCTATTTTACCTCCAGGGAACTCCCACCATCCACCCCAAGTATCATCTTTAGGTCTTTTACAAGATAAAATTCGTCCTTGTGTATCAAATATTAATGCACCAACTACTTTCAATTTAGGTTTCATAAATAAACAATTTAAAATTTTTTCGACCACCCCCAGTTGTGTAGTCGAACTCATATCAGATTCTGAGGGAAGATGAATGAAAAGGACTGGGATATTTTTATGTTGTAAATTACTCCGATAAAGAGCAGATAAAGTTCTAAAATAAGTTTCATTACAAACAAAACGACCTGGATTTATACTCCAATTCACATCATCATCATTATTAAATAACTCATCGAAAGCAAGTATTGGAGCTGTAGTTTGATACCTTTCTAAATCGCCTTTAATAATTGGACCTGAAACTATTTTTCTACCAGAATTATCATTACTATTCATGCCATACTGATTATATGCAAACTTCTCTAAAGAAATAAAATCTCGATTAGCAGAAAATCCTAAATGAATAATAGCATCGAATTTTTCATTATTGATTATTC